>Ga0194047_10000512_pt1 | contig 26244 bp, 20 predicted proteins | sample JunL225m_MetaG_2_FD_160070 | JGI IMG/M metagenome (GOLD analysis project Ga0194047, IMG submission 160070) | Anoxic zone freshwater microbial communities from boreal shield lake in IISD Experimental Lakes Area, Ontario, Canada - Jun2016-L221-5m | ecosystem: Environmental > Aquatic > Freshwater... | reverse complement strand
GAGTTCTGAAAATAGGTAGATAACAAGCGGATTCTTGCCAAATACCTCAAAAAAGCTGGCAAATTGATGTTGATGGTGTAGCTCAATTCTATAAATAATGGTGGCTAGAATAATCATATCCAAACCCACTGTTAAAAGCACAAAGGAGCTAGTCCATAATTTTTTATTAATAGGGAACTGATAATTCCACATATAGGCTAAGAACATAAAGCCCGCACCCCACATTAATAAATGCGTAAGGCCGTCGTAGGTTTTTCCTTTTTCTTGTACCAGTGTGCCCACCCTATAACCTATTAATACATTTACAATAGCTGGTATCGTACCTAGCCAACCTTCTGGATCAAATGCAAAACCTTCCCCATGATACATATGACTTTCACCCATTAGCCATTTATCAAATCGAATACCTACATTACCTGTAATACTTAATACATCGCCAGTTGCACCATAGTGCATAGATATATACCAATAAGACAATAATAATATACCTGCTAAAATCATCATTACTCTTTCATGCATGAAGTGTGCAATGATTGCAGCAATGCCATAACATAATGCAATTCTTTGCAAGACACCCAATATTCTTGTATCACTCAAAGGGCCTGTAAAAGGAAACCAATACATTAAAAATCCAAGTAGAAAAATGAGCGCGGTACGTTTTGTTATTTTAAATAGAAAAGCAGGGCCACTTAATTTATCCCATTTGGGTAAAACAAAACTCATGGCATTGCCCATGGCAAATAAGAAAGAAGGAAATACTAAATCGGTTGGTGTAAAACCATTCCAACTGGCATGCATAAAAGGCGCAAAGGTATGCGCTCCATCGCCTGGCGTATTGACAATGATCATCAGGCAGATGGTCATCCCCCTAAATACATCTAATGAAAGAAATCTATTATTGGACATACACGCAATTTAGACATTTAAGTTACAAAAAAATAAATCTTTAACCAAAGCATTCCTCCTTAAGGCTGCGCAACGGCCATAGCAATTTTAGAATCGGCCGTGCCATAATACAAAATCCATTTATTTTTGAAATACACCAGACCCTCAACAAAACAAACATTGTTCACCTCTCCTATTAGTTCATAATTTTTATCAGGATGAATAAAATAAGTTTTAGATCGATCTAATAATTTGTAAGGCATGCTGGTATCAAATAAAGCTTGTCCTGCCGCATAGGTATATTTTGGTAAACTTATATCGTTGTTATTGGCTGCATTGCTGCTATTGTATATTAAGACAATCCCTTGCTTGGTATACAATGCATAAGGGCCGGGTTCTACCAAACGACTGTCAAAAAATCCCGCGCGCGGTGCTAAAACAGAAACCAATTTTTTACTTTCCTCATTTTCTAAAGCTTCCCAATGCAATAAATCGGTAGAATACGCCATAAACAAATCGGTATCACCAAAATACATCCAATATTTACCATTGATTTTTTTGGCTACCATATTTTCACCCATTCTTTCTACAACCACTGCTCCCGACTTCGACCAAGTATTGATATATCGATCAGATTTTAAAACAGGTCCTCTTTTTTCCCAATGCATTAAATCGATACTTGTGGCAAAACACAAGCGTGCTGTTTTACCGTCATAGGAAGTATAGGTTAATAAATAACCACCATCAGGTGTTGAAACAATACGCGGATCTTCTACACCACCCTTCCATTCATATTTATAAAAGGAATCTTTTGTTGGATAAAAAATAGGTGCTCCCGATTTTTTAAAATGCATGCCATCCTCACTAATGGCCAAGCCCAAACGAGAAGTCATGGAACTGTCCTGAGCTCTATAAATTAAATATACTTTACCGTTCTTAACTAAAGCTGTTGGATTTAAAACATTTTTAGATTCCCAATGCAAGTTTGCATTTTGAATGGGACAAAAGAAAATACTACTCGTGTTTGGGGTTAGAATAGGATTGACTGTATCTAGCTTGCTAAAATTATTAAAAGCCCATTTTAAACTGACAGCCGAAATAGGTGCTGAAAATTTACATGCTCCAGCACCTAAGACTAGGGAGATTAAAAAAATCCAACAGTTTTTATTTTGTAGCATGCTTCAAGTTAAACTTCTATTTCCTTTTCCTAAGCTTCTTCCTGATGTTCCTTCTTACTAGATAGATAAGTATATACTGCAGGAATTACAAACAAAGTAAGAATTAGAGAGAACATCAAGCCACCTACCACCACTGTACCCAATGGTTTACGACTGGTTGCTGCTGCACCTAAACTAATGGCAATGGGCAATGCCCCTAAGGCTGTAGCCAAACTTGTCATTAAAATAGGTCTGAATCGTTGAGCAGCTGCTTCTAAAACAGCAGCTTTTAAACTTAAGCCCGTTTCTCTTTTCTTATTTGCAAATTCAACAATTAAGATACCATTCTTGGTTACCAAACCAATCAACATAATGATACCAATTTCAGAGAAGATATTTAATGTTTGTCCAAACAACCATAAACTTAGCAAAGCACCTGCGATAGCCAACGGTACTGTAAGCATAATTATAAATGGATCTTTAAAGCTTTCAAATTGAGCGGCCAATACCAAGTAAATTAATACCAAAGCTAATAAAAGTGCATAAGCAATATTTGAAGAACTTTCTGCGAAATCACGAGATGGACCACTTAATGCAGTTTGGAAACTTTCATCCAATAAATCTTTAGCAATTCTATTCATCGCATCTACGCCATCCCCTATCGTTTTTCCCTCCGCTAAAGAGGCAGACATGGTGGCTGAATTAAATCTATTGTAATGATATAAATTAGGAGGGTTGCTGTTTTCTACTACTTTCAAAACACTAGAAATTGGAATACTCTCTCCTCTATTGTTTCTTAAATAGAGTTTATTAATGTCTGTAGGTGCAGTTCTATCCCCTCTTACCACTTGGGTAATTACTTGATATTGACGATCGTTCATGATAAAATAAGCAGAACGTGCCCCACTAAATGCAGATTGCAATGCTTGTGCGACATCGGCTGTAGTTAACCCAAGATCACGGGTTCTCATCCTGTCAATATTTAAATCAAATTCAGGTTTATTGAACTTTAAATTCACATCCACATTTTGGAAAGTCTTGTCTTTTCTTGCAGCCTCTAAAAATTTAGGAATAACCGATTGTATTTTTGCAAAGTCTAAATTTTGTATAATGTATTGAATCGGTAAAGATCCTCTTGATTGCATCCCCACAGAAATGGTTTGCTCTTCAATGCTAAATATTCTTACATCTTTAAATCTCTTGAACTTTTTATTTAAGTCGGCTACAATTTCAGTTTGAGTTCTGTTCCTATTTTCAATTGGAATAAATCCAATTCTACCCGAAGCGGAACTATTTCCACTAGCGCCGCCATAACCAGGTACACTACCCCAGGTAAAAGCTTGTTCAGGGATTGAATCTTGCATCAATCGAACTGCTTTTAAAAGATTGCCTCTCATATCTTCATAACTAGTTCCTTCTTGTGCAACTAGGTTTACCCTCACCATGCCTTTATCTTCAATAGGTGCTAATTCACTTTGTATATTTTTCCCTACCAAAAAAATGATCCCAACACATATAACAACAATCACCCAAGCCATCCAACGTACACTTAAAAATTTATTTAATAAATTTTTATAGCCCGATTCCATGCCTTTAAAGAAAGGTTCAGTACGCTCATAAAATTTACCATGTTGTCCGTCTTTTCTATTTAAATACACATTTAATACTGGCGTAATGGTTAAGGAAACGAATGCAGAAACCAATACCGCACCAGCTACCACTACTCCAAATTCTTTAAATAGAGATCCTACAAAACCTTGCAAGAAAATAACAGGCATAAATACCACCGCTAGTGTAATTGAGGTAGAAATGACCGCAAAGAAAATTTCTTTACTTCCTTCTCTTGCCGCATCTTTTAAAGACAAACCTTCCTCAATTTTTCTAAAAATATTTTCTGTGACCACAATTCCATCATCCACTACCAACCCCGTAGCCAATACAATGGCTAGTAAGGTTAATACATTTACTGAAAACCCAGCAATGTACATAATAAAGAAAGTAGCAATCAATGAAATTGGAATGTCTACCAAAGGTCTGATGGCAATTAACCAATTTCTAAAGAAGAAAAAGATAACCAATACCACTAACGAAAAAGAGATAAAGATGGTTTCTCTTACTTCTAATAATGCACGACGTACTGTTTTTGTATTGTCAATGGGTACTGCAAACTCAATATCAGATTTATTGCTTTTTTTAACTTCTTCTAATCGCTTGTAAAATTCATCTGCAATCTTAATGTAATTCGCACCAGGCTGCGGAGATAAAGAAATCATCACCGCTTGTACTCCATTAAAATATACGCCTTGATCTTCTTGTTCAGGTCCTAATTCAACTTTAGCCACATCCCCCAATCTAACAATACCTGTTGCATCTTGCTTTAAAATAATATTTCTAAAATCAGCTTCTTTAGTTAGCCTGCCTAAAGTAGTAATGATAAATTCTGTTTTTAAACCATAAATTTTTCCTGCAGGTAATTCCACATTCTCTTTATTCAATGCATTTTGTATGTCATTAAAAGCAATGCCATAAGCATTCAATAAATCTGGGTCTGGGAAGATGCGCATCGAAAAACGCTTGCCTCTTACAGACACCGTACTCACTTCATCAATGGTTTGAAATTTTTGTTGTAAAACATTCTCCGCATATTCTGTTAATTCTAAAGCATTTTTTGATTTACTTCTTAATGTCATCATTAAAATAAAATCAGAATTCGCATCTGCTTTAGATACGATTGGAGGCGCATCAATATCTTGCGGTAAATTTCTTAAAGCTTGACTTACTTTGTCTCTAACATCATTTGTAGCAGTTTCTAAGTTTACACCTAAATTAAATTCTACTGTAATATTCGAAGAGCCCACCGAACTTGACGAGTTGATGGTCCTAATACCAGGTATACCATTGATAGATTTTTCAAGTGGCTCGGTAATTTGACTTTGAATTACTTGAGAATTGGCTCCAGTGTATGAAGTCATTACATTCACAATAGGAGGATCTATGGCAGGATATTCTCTTAAAGCTAAAAATGAAAGTCCAACTAAACCAAAAATTACAATAGCTATATTCATTACTGTTGCCAGTACAGGTCGCTTCAGAGAAAGTTCAGATATATTCATCTAATAATACTATTTAAGGGATCTATTTTGCAATGTCAAAAATAGAAAGGGTTTTGCCTACTTTAATTTTATTGCCATTTCTTACAAACAACATACCTGCCACAACAACGGTGTCACCCACCTCTACTCCTTTTGTAATTTCAACAGAAGTTGCAGTTCTATAACCCGTTTCAACATCTACCAAAGTGGCAATGCCTTTTTTTACCAACACTATTTGTTTGCTCTTAGATTCAGGAATAAGTACATTGGCTGGAACTAAAATAGAAGGTTTTTGTTCGTTTTCACTTAGATACACTTTAACATAAGCCCCTGGCAACATTTTACCTTGTAAAGTGGCACGAACTTTTATATTTCTTGTAGTAGCAATAATTTGAGGTTCTATTGCAAAAACGGTTGCACTTAATTTTTGATTGGTTTCCGTGATACCTTCCAACTTAACATTCTTACCAAGCTTAACATAATGTCCATACATTTCAGGTAAAGTGAAATCAATATTTAAATGATCTGTTTTTTGTAAAGTAGCAATGGTGGTAGTCGTATTTATAAAAGCACCCAAACTAATTTGCCTTAACCCAATTTGTCCAGTAAATGGTGCACGCACAATAGTTTTGTCAATCAATGATTGCGTATAGGCTAAGTCTGTTTTAAAACTTTTTACTTGTTGTAATGAAATATCATAATCACTTTGATTGATGCCTTTCACTTTTAATAACTGTAAATTTCTTTGCTCATTGATATTGGCCAATTCCAATTGCACTTTAATTTTTTCCAATTGAGCTTGTAGATCGGCATCATTTAATTTAGCAAGAATGGTCCCCGCTTGAACTGTTTTTCCTTCTGGAATTTGTAAAAAAACAACACGCCCATTGGTTTCAGGACGCAATTCAACATAGTCAGTGGAGGCAACTGCACCATTTACTTCCACCATTTTTTCTACTTTTTGATTTGCAGCAATGGCAACATCTACTGTAACGGGGGCGTTGGGATTAAACTTATCAAAAGCTTTTGACTTGTCTTTACAGCCAAAAGCCGTGAAAAAACAAGCAACAGCCAAAATGGATATCTTTCTCAAATCACTAAATTTTAGGGCTTGAAGATAACCAAAATATGTTTTTTATGAAAATAATATAGATGAGCGGCCAATGGCTTAAGGGCAGCTTAATGCAGGCTTTTGAATGCTTGATATTTCTTTTCTATATAATACCCCAATTCTAAGTCGTTGAGCAAGCCTAAAACCTCATAGGAAGGCCTGCAATAATTCATAAATTTATCCAATTGCTCCCCTTCCAGATGGGTTAGTTTGGTCACAAATCGCTTGGTAAAACGGTACTGTACGTATTTTTCTTGTTCTTGTTTCAAAAGCCTGTTTTGCAAAAATTGTAAATTTCTATTTCTTTTGACCCGAAACATATTGATTATTTCATCTAAATCCAAACCAACGGTCACGCCACTTGGACCAAACAATTGCTGATTGCCCCCTCCTAATTTAATTGTAGGCCTTTGATAATTAAAAAATTGAGCATAGTCTCTTCTGTTTTGTATGGAATCTAATCTATAATAACTATTTCGAACGCGCACTTCGGGCAATTCAAAACCAGTCACATGAATCATCACATTAAAATTGCGTAAATCCTCTACCGTATCCAAAGGATATTTATGTGTGTTTTTACCAAATAAAGAAAACCAAATGGAATCTTTTGCTTTTACAGTAATCACGTATCTACCAAGAGAATCCGTGAACGCATGATTGTTATTGCTAAATACAATCACGGACTCTATCGGATGTCTTCCTGAAATATCATATACAACCCCACTCACCGTTAAATTTTGCGCTTCTGCTTTGTAAAACAAAACAACTAAAATAAATAAGAAGAGTTGGCGCTTTAGATTCATGATGAGTGCAATATTAAGAAAGCTTAAATTAAATTTAACCCTTACTTTATACAATTAACAGGTTTTTACCTTTTTGCTTACCCAATAAAAGTGGTTAAAAATCCAAATGCAATGGTCATCAACACTATCCATTGCGATGCCAATTTATGTGTATAAATAAGATACGTACTGGTTACAAAAACAAAAATATAACTCAATAAGTGGAAGCTACTCAATGGGTCAATCTCCATTACAATATCTTTAATAAAATACAAGGTAGCACCAAGCATAATGCCTACTACTGCTGCATAAATGCCCTCTAATGACCTATAAAAAATGGCATACCTTTTTAGATTTTGCCAAATGGGAAAGAAAAATAAAACAATAAAAAAACTAGGCAAAAAAATACCCAAGCTGCCAATGAATGCGCCAGCAAATTGCCAGGCTACTCCTTTGTCTTTTAACAAAAAAGCACTTGTAAAACTAGCTACCGAAAAAACAGGACCTGGCATGGCTCTTACGATACCCGAACCTGTTAAAAATGCTTCCTTAGAAATTTTTAATACTTCTCTCTTGCTTTTTTTAATATGCTCAGAATTAGGCCTTGCTACATACTGCTCATACATCATGGGCATCAATACATCACCGCCACCAAATACCAAACTTCCAAAACGATAGTTGTTTTCAAACAAATTAAACACTTTACGGTGTTCCCAATTTTGTCGAGAGGCTTGTTCTGATATAAAACCTGCAATCATAAATAGCAAACTAAAAATAAGGAGACCGAACCACTTAATCGCCTTAGGTGCAGCCCCATCATTTGGAATTCTTTTCTTACTAAAATTGGTGGCAATTCCTGCTAAAATAATCACCAAAGGAATGGCCCAAGGATTTTTAAAGCTGAATAAAATTATAAAGCTTGTGCAAATAAAAATAATTTTTGTGATGGTACTATTGATGGCTTTCTTGTACAATACAATGGTAGCGCTGGCAATAAACCCAATGGCCATGGGTTGAAGTAATCTTAAACTTTTTAACTCTTGTTTTAAATCAAAATAACTATATAAAATGGCAACTAACGCCATTAAAAAAGTAGCAGGCAAAATCCAAACGAGTAAAGTAATAAAAGCTAAAAAGCTACCTCCTCTTTTATTGGCAATGAGAATGATGGTTTGCGTAGAGGAAGCCCCAGGAAGCAATTGACAAAAAGCGTTGTATTCCATCAATTCCTCAGCGCTTAGATCCTTGCGTTGGTCTACAAAACGGTATTGCAGGAGTCCTATATGTACTTGTGGGCCACCAAAAGCAGTCAAACTGTGTTTAAAAACAGCTGTTAAAAACGGGAGATGTCGCAATAGTTTCACAATTGTATAAGATTACCCTTAAAAATATTAATTTTTACGCAAACCCTATTTTTAATTAAACAAAATAGCCTGCACGCTGTCAAATTTAACAACAAGCTTTACCTTTGCTTTTCAATTATTTAAATCTTAAGCGCATGCGCCACTTTGCTTTTATTCTATTCGTACTATTTTTAGGCAGTTGTGCGCAAAGCAATTATGCAAAATTGGAGCCAATCTATGAAAAGCAATCATTGGGTGAAATACCAGATTATAGTAATTTAAATTATTGGGCTGCGCATCCAAATAAAAAAAGTCCTGCGGACAGTTTGCCTAAGGAATTAAGCAAAACCTTTCATCCAGTTCAATTGGTAGATGTTTTCTTTATACACCCTACCACTTATTTGGACTCTAACATGCCTTATGGTATGAATGCTTCCTTACATGACATTAAAGTGAATATTAAAACCGATTATACCACCATTCTAAATCAAGCTAGCATCTTTAATGAAGTAGGAAGAATTTATGCACCACGTTATCGGCAAGCACATATTAAAGCATACAGTCCCAAAGATCAAAAAGATACCGTAATAGCCATTGCCGCTTTTGAATTGGCTTATCAGGATGTGAAAGCTGCTTTTGAATATTATATGGAACATGAAAACAAAGGAAGGCCTATTGTAATTGCTTCACATAGTCAAGGTTCTACCCATGCAAAGCGTTTATTAAGAGAATACTTTGACAACAAGCCACTTGCAAAAAAATTGGTAGCAGCCTATGTGGTGGGCATGGCCATTGACCCTGCTGATTATGTTCAACTCAAACCATGTGATCAACCCAAAGCCATTGGCTGTATTTGCGCATGGAGAACTTATCAAGAAGGTTATACACCCGATTTTGTAGAAAAAGAAAGGTATACTTCTATCGTAACAAACCCTATTTCATGGAATACAAAAGATACCATCGTTGACCGCAGTTTGAATGAAGGTGCTGTCTTGTATAATTTTAACACCATCACTACACATGTGGTAGGCGCCATCAATCATGGAGGCATCTTGTGGACTAAAAAACCAGCATTTCTAGGTAGCTTTTTATACAGAACAAAAAACTACCATATAGCAGATTACAATTTCTATTATTTAAGTGTAAGAAAAAATGTGGCGGAAAGAGTGCATGTTTATTTAGGTGCTAACAACAGTTATACCAATTAATTACCTACTACACTTAAAAATTTAATACGCATTATTTTTAACTGCTCCCAAGAATAGTTGTTCTCGCTTAATTCTTCTTGAGCAATTTGGAGAGAAGAAGTTTCACAATTCTTAAAATATTCTAAAATCTCAGCTTGGTCATATTCATCTAACCATTCATCAATAGCATAATCTAAATTCAATTTAGTGCCACTGGCTGCAATGGTTTCCATTTCCTCTAATAAAGCTTCTAACTTCAGATCTTTGTTTTTGGCAATGGTTTCTAAAGGAATTTTCTTGTCTACATTTTGAATGATGTAAATTTTATGATTGAATTTGTTTGCAACCGACTTCATTACAAAATCGTCTGGCTTTTCAATATTATTTTCTTCAACGTATTTTTCAATTATTTTGACAAAAGGCTTGCCATACTTGATCGCCTTGCCTTTGCTCACACCCTGGCATCTTTCCAATTCTTCTAAAGTAGTTGGATACAAGGTGGCCATGTCTTGTAAAGAAGTTTCTAAAAAAATAACAAAAGGAGGCAAAGCAATTTTTTTGGCTTCTTTTTGTCTCAAATCTTTGAGCATTTCAAATAAAACATCGTCGGTAGTTCCTGCACTTTCAGGGCCATCTTGTTCGTCCTCCTCTGCGTTGGCATCATCAAAAACATTATTCAAAACCATTTTAAAGCTTGTAGGTTTCTTTAAAAATTTTTGCCCTTTAGCCGTTATTTTCAATAACCCATATTCTTCGATGTCTTTTTCAATCATGGTATCCAACATGGCTTGACGCACCATGCTATTCCAGAATAATTTATCGTATGCTTTACCAATTCCAAAAACAGGTAATTTTTCATGTCGATACAAACCTAATTGTGGGGTATATTCTCCTTCTATAACTTGTACTACATAATCTGCTACAAAGCGTTCATTCAATGCTTCAATCACTTTTAACAATTGTACCAATTGCTCTTTGGCTTCAATTTTTTCTTTTGGATTCAAACAATTATCGCAATGACCACAATTGGTATCTTCCCAACTTTCGCCAAAATAATGCAATAAACTTCTTCTTCTGCAAGCACCACTTTCTGCAAATGCAACTGTTTCATCAATTAATTGCGCGCCCACTTCTCTTTCATTGAGGGGCTTGTCTCTTAAAAAATGTTCTAGTTTAGAAACATCTTTATGAGCATAATATAAAATACAATTTCCTTCTAAGCCATCTCGGCCTGCGCGACCAGTTTCTTGATAATAGTTTTCAATAGATTTAGGAATATTGTAATGAATCACAAATCGAATATCTGGTTTGTCAATACCCATACCAAAAGCAATCGTAGCTACAATTACTTGCACCTCTTCATTCAAAAACTGATCCTGTCTATCGGCTCTTAATTTTTGATCTAAGCCTGCATGATAAGCCACGGCTTTAATTTTATTGGCCTTTAATAAATCTGCCAACTCTTCGGTGGTTTTTCTATTCAATGTATAAATAATACCACTCTTCCCTTTATGTTTGGTAATGTACCGGACAATATTTTTTACAGTAACTTCTTTTTTTACTTTGGGTTGTACTTCATAGTACAAATTGGCTCTGTTAAAAGAAGAAATTAAAATTTCAGGATCACGCAATGCTAAGTTTTTTACAATATCACTTTGCACTTTGGGCGTAGCGGTAGCAGTCAATGCTATAATAGGTATTGCCGCATTAATTTCTTCCATCATTTCTTTGAGTCTTCGATACTCGGGCCTAAAATCATGCCCCCATTCTGAAATACAATGGGCTTCATCTACTGCAAAAAATGAAATATTTAAGTCGCTAAAAAAATCTAGATTTTCTTGCTTGGTTAAAGTTTCGGGGGCTACATACAATAACTTTGTTTTGCCACTTAATAAATCGGCTTTCACTTCTTTGATTTGCCCTTTATTTAAAGAAGAATTTAAAAAGTGGGCCACTTCGTCATTTTCACTATAGCCTCTTACTAGATCTACCTGGTTCTTCATCAATGCAATCAATGGAGAAACCACGATGGCACATCCAGGAAGCATCAATGCAGGCAATTGATAACATAAACTCTTTCCACCACCAGTAGGCATAATCACAAAAGTATCCCTGCCGCTCAATAAAGCATCGATGGCTTTTTCTTGCGTTCCTTTAAAATTGGTAAACCCAAAATATTGCTCCAAAGCCTTTAAAATGGTTGCTTTACTAAAAGGGCTCTCCTTTGAAGTGTTGCTGGGGGCTTTTTTACTGGGTTTTTTAGCGGTGGGCATTTGTAATTATCTTAAAATCAACTGTTTCGGTCCAAGTTGGTATATAAGTTAACGAAAATAATTCAGTATTGTTTAATCTAGAGCAAATTTTTGCAAAAAAATAAAGCTTTTCTAAAAATAGAGCATCAATGTGGATGAAACATTAACTTTGCTGCTTCTTATACCGCCTATGGACCAAAGAATTATTTCTATTGCAAAAAGAACGCTGGACATTGAAACAGCCGCAGTAAATGCATTACAAGCAAATATTGACAATGCTTTCGTAGAAGTAGTCAAAGCCATTTATGCTTCTAAGGGTAGATTGGTTATAAGCGGTATTGGCAAAAGCGCCATCATTGCTCAAAAAATAGTAGCTACTTTAAACTCTACTGGAACAAGTGCTTTGTATTTGCATGCAGCCGATGCCATCCATGGCGATTCTGGCATGATTGCTCCAGCTGATATAGTAATGATTATTAGTAAAAGTGGAGAGAGTCCAGAAATAAAAAATTTAGTCCCCCTTATAAAAAAGTTTGGAAACCTATTGGTGGCGATGGTAGGCAATACAGAAAGTTATTTGGCCAAAGAAGCGCATTGGGTTTTAAATACAACCGTAGCCAAAGAAGCATGTGTTCATAATTTAGCACCTACTTCTTCCACTACAGTTCAAATGGTAATGGGTGATTTGTTGGCGATGTCTTTGATGGAAATCAAAGAATTTAAAGCAACAGATTTTGCAAAATTTCATCCAGGGGGCAACTTAGGAAAAAGATTGACCTTGACCACTGGACAAATGGCGCAAGTAAACCCCAAGCCTTTCGTTATAAAAAGCACTTCATTAAAAGAAGTGATTGTTACAATTTCTAAAAATAGATTGGGTGCGGTCGTTTTGATTGATGACAAGGAAAATGTATTAGGCATCATTACAGATGGAGACATACGTCGTATGTTAGAACAATATAGCAGCTTGACCGATTTAACAGCCGCCCAGATTGCACATGCAGCCCCCATTACCATTAGCCCAAATGCTTTGGCAGTAGAGGCCTTAGCCATCATGGAAAAAAACGACATCAGTCAATTAATTGTTGCAGCTGATAATAAATACCTGGGCATGATTCATATTCACGATTTAATGAAAGAAGGAATTTTATAAAATATAATTGCTAATGCAGAACAAACATCATTATGTAGCCATTATGGCGGGCGGAATTGGAAGTAGGTTTTGGCCGATGAGCAGGACTGCATATCCCAAACAATTTTTAGACGTTTTAAATACAGGGAAAACATTAATTCAATGGACTTATGAAAGATATCTTCCTTTCATCCCTGCAGAAAATATTTTTATTGTAACTTCTGAAGAATATGTAGAGATTGTAAAAAAACAATTGCCCCAATTACCTGCTCAAAATATTTTGGCAGAACCTAGTAAAAAAAATACAGCAGCATGTATTGCGTATATCTCTTTTAAGTTAGCACAAATAGACCCTCAAGCCACTTTTATTGTAGCGCCAAGCGATCATTTAATTTTAGAACAAGCTAATTTTGAAAAAGTAGTAGAAAAAGCACTTGACTTTGTCGCTAATATTAATGCATTGGCAACACTGGGTATCCAACCTACCAATCCGAATACTGGCTATGGTTATATTCAATACGAAGGTTTAGAAGTAAGTAATGGGGTTTATAAAGTAAAAACTTTTACAGAAAAACCTACTCAAGAAATTGCAGAGTCTTTTTTAGCGAGTGGTGATTTTTTATGGAATGCAGGCATTTTTGCATGGAAAACAAGTGCCATCTTAAAAGCATTTGAAAAATACCAGCCTGAAATGTTTGAATTATTTGATCAGGAAAAAGAAAATTTCAATACCCCTAATGAGAAAATGGCGATTGAAAAAATTTATCCTCAATGCATTAATATTTCTATTGACATTGCCATCATGGAAAAAGCAGACAATGTGTATGTGCTACCTTCTTCCTTTGGATGGAGTGATTTAGGTACTTGGAATAGTGCTTATGAAAATATGGAAAAAGATTATTTCGGAAACGCCGTTGCCTCTGATAATGTTATTGTGATTGATGCTACCAAGTGTATGATTAATGCACCAAAAGATAAATTAGTTGTCGTGCAAGGAGTGGATGACTTTATTATTGTAGATACCAAAGATGTTTTGCTTATTTGCAGTAAAGAAAAAGAGCAATCCATAAAAGAATATGTCGCCGAGGTTAAAAGACATAAGGGCGATAAATACATTTAGATTCAATAGAAATTCTTATCTTAGATTAGAACGCATTAGCTTATAAAACCTAAATTCTCCTAATGGCAACCATCATCACTGGAACAGGCAGCTACATACCTGGTCTTGTTATACCTAATACCTCATTTCGCGACCATAGCTTTTATGGAGAAGACGGCGTATTAATTAATACGCCCAATGCAGAAATTTTTGAAAAATTTAAAGACATCACAGGTATTTATGAAAGAAGATATGCAGAAAAAAATGTAAATACCTCTGACCTAGCCACCAAGGCAGCCGAATTGGCCATTCAAGATGCAGGCATTGATCCAGAAACCATTGATCAAATAATTGTAGCACATAATTTTGGCAACGTCCTTGATGGCACCACACAAACGGATACCATTCCTGCCATTGCTTCAAGAGTAAAAAATTTATTAGGTATTCGTAATCCCAATTGTGTGGCCTATGATTTATTATTTGGTTGTCCAGGTTGGATTCAAGGTGTCATACATGCCGATTCTTTTATAAAATCAGGTTTAGCCAAAAGATGCTTAATTATTGGCGCTGAAACCTTAAGCAGAGTAGTAGACCCACACGATAGAGACAGCATGATTTTTAGTGATGGTGCAGGTGCATGTATTGTAGAAAACTCAACAGATACGACTAGTGGTATATTAGCAAGTAGTGTTCAAAGCCATTGTATGGATGAAACCTACTACTTATACTTGGGAAAGTCTTATCATCCAGAAGCAGAAGACGCTACCAGGTATATTAAAATGAAGGGTCGTAAAGTATACGAGTATGCCATTAAAAATGTGCCAATTGCTATGAAAGAGTGTATTGAAAAAGCAGGGGTAGACATTCATGATGTCAAAAAATTCTTCTTGCATCAGGCCAATGAAAAAATGGATGAAGGCTTTATTAAAGCTTTGTATAAATTATATGATATAAGAGTGGTTCCTGAAAATGTAATGCCTATGAGTATTCATGATTTAGGCAATAGCTCGGTAGCCACCATCCCTACTTTATACGATATGGTGAAACATGGTAAATACAAAGAACATCAATTGAACAAAGGAGATGTGGTTATTTTTGCTTCTGTGGGTGCAGGGATGAACATCAATGCCATTTGTTATAGAGTATAACTATTAAAGATAGTTCACTTATAAAAAAAGGATCCTAATAAAAGTTAGGATCCTTTTTTTTGAATACGTTTATTTATAATTAATACCCTCTTACATTCTTACCCTCAATATAATTTTTGAAGGCTTTATTACAAACCTTGTTACCGCCTGGTGTGGGATAGTTGCCTGTGAAATACCAGTCTCCAGTATTAGTAGGACAACAATCATGTAAATCCTCAATGGTCTGGTAAATCACTTCAACAGGAATTTTAATATTTTCTGGTGTTATTAACTGCGCAATTTTATCTGAAATTTCTTCAGGAGTAAATGGTTTGTATAATTGACGCACTACATTTTCAGTATGCAATTCATTGCTTGCTTCTAAAGCAATAATTTTTTGATAAGTCTCATCAATCACATGGGTCATTCCCTTTTCATTCAGTAAAGCAATCACCGCTCTAAAGGCAATGAAATCGTTCATCTTACTCATGTCAATGCCGTAACAGTCGGGGTATCTAATTTGAGGGGCAGAAGAAACTACAATTATTTTTTTAGGGCCTAAGCGAGACAACATTCTGATAATGCTCTCTTTTAAAGTAGTACCTCGCACAATGCTATCATCAATAATCACTAAAGTGTCTTCATCTTTGCGCACGGTACCATAGGTAATATCATACACGTGCTGCACCATCTCGTTTCTGTTGGTATCCTCGGTAATAAAAGTGCGTAATTTTACATCCTTAATCGCAATTTTTTCTTGTCTAATTTTACGATTAATCATGGCTTCCAGTTTTTCTGGATCCACTTCGCTACCCCAACTTAAAATTCTTTCAACTTTAATTTTATTGAGGTACTCTTCCATTCCTTTTACTAAGCCATAAAAAGCTACTTCGGCCGTATTAGGTATGTAAGAGAAGATGGTATTTTTTAAGTCATTGTCAATTCTTTCTAAAACAATTTTACTTAAATGATTGCCTAAGGCAATTCTTTCTCTATAAATTTTTTCATCACTGCCTCTGGAAAAATAAATACGCTCAAAAGAACAAGCGCGTCTTTCTTTGGGCGCTATAATTTGCTCAATGGTATATTTTCCTTCGTCATCTACCAATAAAGCCTGACCAGGCATGAGTTCCAGTACTTCATTTTCAGCCACATTGAATGTAGTTCTAATGGCTGCTCTTTCACTTGCTGCAACAATCACTTCGTCGTCAATATAATAATAGGCAGGTCGAATGCCATTGGCATCTCTTAAAATAAAACTATGGCCATTGCCTACCAAACCGCCTACAGTAAAACCACCATCAAATAATGGGACCGCCTTTTTAAGTACATCTACAATATTGGGATTATTGGGATTGAGGCTTTCCTCTAAGGTTAAAAAATGGTGAATCACTTCCATCATAGCTGCCAAATCGCTTTGTTTTTCGAAAGCACCTGGTTCCATTTTGATTTGTTCAAAAAGCTCATCAGTATTCACTAAATTAAAATTGCCTGCTAAGGCTAAATTTTTGCCTGGAACTAAATTGCGTTTAATAAATGGATGACAAAATTCAAGATTGTTTTTACCTTGGGTACCATAACGCAAATGCCCCAATAAAATTTCACCCATAAAAGGCAAATGACCTTTCATTAAGCCAGGATGTTTTGCAATATCTGGTTGAAACTTTTCAAGCTCTTGAATTTCTAAACCAATTTTATAAAATAAATCGGCAATGGGTTGTTGTGCATTACTGCGCAATCTATATAAGAAAGGATTACCCGGTTCAATGTTTAATTTAAGTGTAGCCAAACCTGCACCATCTTGTCCACGATTGTGCTGTTTTTCCATCAAAAGGTAGAGCTTGTTTAATCCGTAGGTAACCGACCCTCTTTTTTGAAGATAATAAGAAAGTGGCTTTCTAAGTCGAATATAGGCTAGCCCACATTCGTGTTTGATTTCGTCGCTCATGATGGAGTTTAAAGAGCTACAAATTTACATCAGTTCGGTAATGCATACCAATTTAGATGTTAAAAACTTTTCAACTAAAATTAAGCAGTAAAATAGGGAATTTCGATGAGCAAAATATCCGACCCAGCAGCGGCTTCAATGGCTACTTTGTCTACCCCACTGATGCCCACAGCGTCTCTGCGGCCAAGGGTTTGGCCCCCGATGGTACAGCTGCCTTCGATACACATGGCATACAATCCTTGGCCTGTTTGATGAAAGCTATATTCCGAAGAAAAAGGCTTTATAAAATGGCCTAAAGACAACCAAGCATCCTGATTGATGAATAAAGTATTAGGGTCATTGGGAGACACTACAGTTAACAATTGGTCTTCTCTATCCTTTGGTAAAAATGATTTTTGATCGTATCTCGGGGTTATATTGCGCTCTTTAGGGAAAATCCAAATTTGAAACAACTCAACTCTTTTATCCCTATTTGGATTCGCTTCGCTGTGTTGAATGCCACTACCAGCACTCATAATTTGTACATCATTTTCTTTAATGATGCAATCTCTTCCAGTACTATCTCTATGGTGCAAATCGCCAAACAATGGAATGGTAATGATTTCCATATTGTCATGAGGATGGGTGCCAAAACCCATACCCTCATCAATTTTATCATCATTTAAAACACGGAGTGCTCCGAAATGAACTTTTTTAGCATCATGGTAGCTACCAAAACTAAAACTGTGGTAGGTGTCTAACCAATCAAATTGAACATGTCCTCTTTCGTTGTGCGGAAATGAAATGATATTCATAAAGATTCAATATAAAATTAATACGCTTTCCCTTTTGCCATTTCATTGGCTACTTTGTTCCAATCTTTTAATTCGGTACAAGCTTGAAATTCAGGATCTATGTATATATAATACCCTGGCACATGCACTTTAAACCAATCTTCTAATGCTTGTGTTTTTTTAACCTCTAATGCTCTTAGTGAAACTTTATTATAATCCTCTTTTAGATTTTCTTTATGCGGCTCTGTTCTTTCTTTGAAAAAAATAAGGCGTACGGCTTTTCTTCCGCGATCATCTAAATACACTTGTGGTTCTGAAACATCACCTGGCTTCATATTCTTGATCACCACCACCATGTCTTTATCTAATTGGTCAATGTTAACATAAGTAGAACCATCACGGCCTGTAACCGAGCCGCCGCTAAATTTACTGCCGTCATCATCACTATTTTTATTGACTGCTTCGCCAAAAGATATTCTACCTGCAACAATCTCTTTTCTAATACTGTCTAAGAAATGTTTGGTTTCGTTAATCTCGTCATTGGTAATTGGCGGGATACGTAAAATATGTTTTACTACTGCGTCATCACCCGATCTGGAAAGCAATTGAATAATATGGTAACCAAATTTTGATTTGATTGGTGCAGATATTTGACCCTCTTTTAATCTAAAAGAACCAGACATAAAAGCTGGATCAAAATTGTGTTCGTTTCTATTTAAATTAAATAGACCCATATTTTCTTTAGCACTTGGATCTTCAGAATACAATTTTACCAATTGATCAAAAGTATTGATACCGGCTTCGATTTGTTTTCTATAGCCTAACATTTGTTGGATAACATATTCTTCCACATCTCTATTGGCCTTAGGGTGCATTACCAAAGAAGTCACCTGTACTTCACTTTCATATAAAATCAAACTATCTACAGGTATTTTATTATAAAAAGCCCTTACTTCATTTGGAGTAATTTTTATTTTATCAACGATTTTTTCTTGCATTTGATCGGCCAATTTTTGCTCTTTGATCAAAACGCGAAAATCCTCTTTTAATTGGACCACGGTTCTTCCAGCCACTTCTTCCAATGCTTCTTTAGAACCAAATTGTTGTACGAAATTTCTAATACGACTCTCTATGGCATTTTCTACTTCGTCTTCAGTAACATTGATGGAATCTTTTTGCGCTTGTAAAACCAAGGCTTTACGAATAAGCTGACCTTCTATAATTTGACAGCTCCCCGGCAATGTGACATTTTCTTGTCCTTGAGATTGTCTTTTATAATCTGCAATGGCATTTTCTACATCCGATTTTAAAATAAATTTATCGCCAACAGTTGCTACAATTTTATCGGCCAATACTTTTTTTACCTGTGCATTAGATTGCAAGGCAAACATAAAAAAAGCAAAAGAAAAAATAACCTTAAATAATTTCATCTATAATTTTATTAATATACAAAGTACTACCAGTTGAAACTTAGTTCCAAATAGTAAATCTTAATTTTTTTATAAAGTACGTTTTACTTCTTCTTCTTCAAAGGCTTCTACAATATCTCCCACTTTAAGGTCAATAAAGTTTTTGATGGTCAAACCACATTCCATGTTGGATACCACATCTTTTACGTCGTCTTTGAAACGTTTCAAACTACCCAATTCAGCACTTTGGCCTTCTCCTTTAGGATATTCCACGATACCGTCACGTATAATTCTAATCTTGCTGTTTCTGCTTAATTTACCGTCTAATACAAAACATCCAGCCACGGTAGCTTTATCAAATTTATATACTTCTCTCACCTCTACGTTGGCCACAATTTTCTCTTGAATTTTTGGCTCCAACATACCTTCCATCGCACTCTTAATTTCGTCAATGGCGTTGTAGATGATAGAGTACAATTTAATTTCCACCCCTTCTGTTTCGGCCAATTTATTGGCTTGCATAGAAGGTCTTACGTTAAATCCAATAATGATGGCATCAGAAGCTGCTGAAAGCAATACATCCGATTCCGAAATCTGACCTACCCCTTTCAAAATCACTCTAATGGCAATTTCTTCGGTAGATAATTTTTGTAAAGAATCGCTTAAGGCCTCTACAGAACCATCCACATCACCTTTAATGATAATATTTAATTCTTTAAAGTTACCCAATGCCAAACGACGTCCAATTTCATCCAATGTAATATGTTTTCTAGTTCTTAAACCTTGCTCTCTTAATAATTGAGCACGCTTAGTGGCTAATTCTTTTGCTTCTGCTTCATCTTCGAATACTTTAAATTTCTCACCTGCTTGTGGTGCACCATTTAAACCTAATATGACTACTGGTGTAGAAGGTGGTGCTACTTCGATGCGTTGATTACGCTCGTTGAACATGGCTTTTACACGGCCATAATATTGTCCAGATAAAATTAAGTCACCTTGTTTTAAAGTTCCATTCTGTACTAATATAGTGGCAACATATCCACGCCCTTTATCTAAAGAGGCTTCAATAATACTTCCTGAAGCTTCTCTATTTGGATTGGCTTTTAAATCTAATAAATCAGATTCTAAAATAACTTTCTCTAATAAAGTATCTACATTTAAACCTTGTTTCGCAGACAATTCTTGATTTTGAAATTTACCACCCCAAGCTTCTACCAAAATATTCATTTGAGACAATTGCTCATATATTTTTTGTGGATTGGCACCATCTTTATCAATTTTATTCACCGCGAAAATCATGGGTACATTCGCCGCTTGCGCATGACTAATGGCTTCCTTGGTTTGAGGCATCACCGCATCATCAGCAGCCACCACAATAATAGCGATATCGGTTACCTTCGCACCACGCGCACGCATGGCTGTAAAAGCTTCGTGACCTGGTGTATCTAAGAAAGTAATGGCTTTACCATTGGGCAAAGTCACTTCATAAGCACCAATATGTTGCGTAATTCCTCCTGCCTCACCTGCCACCACATTGGCATTACGGATATAATCTAGTAAAGATGTTTTACCATGATCTACGTGACCCATAATAGTTACAATTGGAGGACGCTCCACTAAGTTTGCTAAATCATCTGCTTCTTCTTCTTCATCCATTTCTTCTACATCTTCTAACCCCACAAATTCTACTTCAAAACCAAATTCACTTGCTACCAATTCTATTACCTCTGCATCTAAACGTTGGTTAATAGAAACCATGATGCCCAAGTTCATACATTTGCTAATGATATCTGCAAAACTTACATCCATCAAACTTGACAACTCACTTACCGTAACAAACTCAGTAACTTGTAATTTGTTATCAGTTATTTCATTGGTTTCATTTTCTGCAGCTTCTTCTCTTTTAGCACGACGGTATTTAGATTTCAAACTTTTTCCTCTTCCCCCGGCGCCTGCTAATTTTGCTTGCGTTTCTTTAATCTTATCTTGAATGGCTTTTTGACCAATTTCTTTTTGTTCTGCTGTTTGAGGTGCATTTCTATTGCCACCACGTGCACCACCTTGACCTGGTCTTGCGCCACCACCTGGTCTTGCACCACCGCCTTGTCCTTGATATCCACCACCTGGTCTTGCACCACCGCCTTGTCCTTGATATCCACCGCCTGGTCTTTGACCACCGCCTTGTCCACCTTGTTGAGGTTGATTTGGATTACCGCCTTGAGAAGGAATACGTTTGCGTTTGCGTTTTTCCTCTTGGCTCATTGGCTTAGGACGTGTATCGCTATTAATAGGCAAGTCAATTTTGCCCATTACTTTAGGACCTTCTAATTTTTTGGTAGCAATATTTTCAATTTTTCCATGCACGTTTTCAGGTGCAATGGAATGATCTACTGGAGCGGCTTTCGCTTTCTTTTCTTCAGCGGCTTTCGCATCATCCTCTTTTTTAGTAGATTTTTTTGCAACGGGCTCTTTAGGAGTTGTTGCAGCAGGTTCTTCTGCTTTTTTAGCAGATTTTTTAGGTCTTGTAGAAGAATCTATTAAGGAAAGATCAATTTTGTCCACCACTTTTGGGGACTCTATTTCGGGACTAACTATTTTGGTTTTCTTTGGTTGCTCAACTTCTTTGATTTCTGGTTTTGGTTCCTCTGCAGAAGGCCATGCTTTTGTTTCAGCTGGCTTTGCCACTTCTACTTTAGGGGCTTCTACTACTTCAGCCACAACAGGTTTTTTTGCCTTGTCTTTATCGGCAACAGCATTCTTTGGCAATTCTACATGGTCTGCTTTGTTTCTAGCTACTTTATCACTTTGAAACTCTGCTTGCAAAGAATAATACTGATCCTCAGTTAATTTAGCAGTGGGCTTAAGGTCGTCTTTGGGAAAACCTTTTTTCACTAAGAATTCAATCAAGGTATCTTGACCGATATTGAATTCTTTAGCAGCTGCTAACAATCTTGGTAATTTCAATTCTGACATTCTGTTGTTTTTTGCCCCGATTTAACGAAGCGAGTCACCTAATACAAATATACTTTCAAAAATCAAAGGTTATTCACCTTTATCAAATTCTTCTTGCAAGATTCGACGCACATCTGCAATCGTTTCTTTTTCTAAATCTGTTCTTTTTTCTAATTCTTCTGCGCCTAAATTCAATACGCTTCTTGCCGTATCGCAACCCACACGCTTAAATTCGTCAATAATCCAAGTTTCAATTTCATCGGTAAATTCATCCAAGTCAATATCAAATTCATCCACAATTTCTTCGTCTTCGCGGTACACATCTAATTCATAACCGGTTAACTCAGAAGCCAATTTAATATTCACCCCTCTGCGGCCAATCGCCAATGAAACCTGATCTGCTTTCAAATAAACATCAACGTGCATTTTTTCAGCATCAATATTCATGTAACTAATTTTTGAAGGCGTTAAAGAACGTTGAATCAACAATTGTGTATTGGTCGTAAAATTAATCACATCAATGTTTTCATTTTTTAACTCTCTAACAATACCATGAATACGACTTCCTTTCATTCCCACACAAGCACCTACTGGATCGATGCGATCGTCAAAAGATTCAACGGCTACTTTAGCACGCTCACCTGGTTCACGTACAATTTTCTTGATGGTAATTAAGCCGTCAAAAATTTCAGGTACTTCTATTTCTAATAATTTAGCTAAGAACAATGGACTGGTTCTAGACAAAATAATAACTGGTGAATTGTTTTTCATATCCACTCTAGCAATTACTGATCTAATATTTTCTCCTTTTTTGAAAAAATCTTGTGGAATTTGTTCAGACTTAGGTAAGATCAATTCGTTGCCTTCCTCATCTAATAATAAAACTTCTTTTTTCCATACTTGATATATTTCTGCATTAATGATTTCACCAATTCTATCAGAATATTTCTTCACTAATGCATTTTTCTTTAAGTCATTGATACGAGAAGCCAAAGTTTGCTTAGCCGCAAGGATGGCCCTTCTTCCAAAATCAAGAATATCCACTTCTTCTAATAAATCTTCCCCCACTTCATAATCGGGTTGAATTTTTATTGCTTCAGAATAAGATACTTCTTCTAATGGATTGTCTACATCATCATCGTCTCTAATTTGACGACGACGAATAATTTCCAAGTCACCTTTTTCAGCGTTAACGATTACATCGAAGTTTTCATCGCTACCGTATTTTTTTCTCAATAAGGTTTTGAATACATCTTCTACCACTTTCATCATCGTTGGACGATCAATGCTTTCTGCGTCTTTAAACTCCTGAAAGGCTTCAATCAAATTTATACTTGCCATAACATAATTTTTTTTCAGGCTTCTACCTGATTTTTTGTTTGTTAAAATTGAATTTGAACTATGGTTGTTTTTATTTGTTCAAAAGGGATTAATAATTCTTGCAATACTGCTTTCTTACCTTTTCCTTCTGTCCACTCTATTAAAATATCTTTTTCTGTTACTAATTTTAAAATGCCTTCTTTCACACTTCCATCCAAAAAGCTTACTTCAACTTTACGTCCAATATTCTTTACATACTGACGATTTAAAAGTAGCGGTTCATCAATGCCAGGCGAAGAAACTTCTAGTGAAAAATCTCCTTCTGGAAACCAAGCGGCCTCTTCCATGATTCGGTACAATTTTCGGTTGATGAAAGTGCATTTTTCAATAGGCAAACCCTGATCGCCATCCAAGAATATCTTTATATTATTGGTAGGCTTCACCTTAATCTGAACACAGAAATAGTTGGGCTCCTCTTTAAGAAGTTGTTCCAAAATTGGATTTACTAAGTCTATGATCTCGTTTGCTTGCATACTTAAAAAAGAAGAAGGGAACGATTTCGTTCCCTTCACATTTTCTTCTATTCTGTACCAAAGGTAATAAAAGAGGATGAAATAACCCAAAAATATTGCCAAGCACCGTATTTTTGCTGCATGATGAAGCTAATATTATATGGAATGTTGATCTACTTTTTGTACAAAGTCATCTTCCAAGTAGTGGTTCCGGTAAGCAATGGTGTAAAGACGGTTAGGCAGAATATGGAGAAAATGCAACAACAACAGGCCGAAGCCATCAAAAAGGCACAACAGGCCAGTACAGCAGCTGCAACTGCATCTAAAAAAGAAGCTCCAATTGAGGCAGAATACATTGATTTTGAAGAAGTTAAGAAGAAATAAAGCCTAATTTTATAGCTAATTTCAAAATAATTTATCGTCATAATAGCCTATAAATACGCCCCCATCTCTTTTTCCACCAACATCCCCTCTTTTAAATAAAGTACTTGTAAACCCACCGAGGCGGCGGCCAGGATATTGGGTTCATTGTCGTCGATAAAAAGTGTTTCATTGGCCACAAGGCCTTCTTTTTCAAGTATATAAATAAAGGATTTTGGATCTGGTTTGCGTTGGCCCATTTCATGAGAATAATAAGGCGTCTTAAATAGAGATACAAAAGGGTAATTAGCTACTTTGTTTTCAAACTCTGCTATAAAATGATCGTGGTGAATTTGATTGGTGTTGGAATATAAAAAAGTATTGTACTTAGTATTGTTTTGCTTGATCCAGTCAATGCTATTTTTTCTAAAGCCCACTAATAAAGCGTTCCAAGCAAATTGAATTTGCTCATTGGTTAAAGGCAAATTCACTAAGGCTCTTACCCCATCATAAAACTCCTGTTCATTTACAAAGCCCATTTCCAAGTCTAAAAATAATTGATGCGATTTATTTAAAGTAAAATGTTGGTCCATGCCCTCTATACCAATAGAGGTGAAAGCGGCATTCATTTTTTTAAAATCAATATCGTATAAGACATTGCCTAAATCGAAAATTAAATTTTTAATAGCAGCCATTGATATGGGAATTTTTAAGAATAAATAGAGTGGTGAAGTTAAAGAAAGATTTTAATTAATTGTATATTTGAAAGATGAAACAAAGTCTTGCACATATTGCTGTGGTGGTTCGAGATTACGATGAAGCCATTGCTTATTATACCAATACATTAGGCTTTACTTTAGTTGAAGACACTGTTTTATCTGAAACCAAAAGATGGGTCATGGTGCAACCAACTGGATCCGAAAATGGTTGTATGTTATTGCTTGCCAAAGCAGCTACACCTGAGCAAGAAAAGTTTATTGGTTATCAAACAGGAGGTCGTGTATTTTTATTTTTATACACCGATAATTTTGAAAGAGATTATCAGAATTATATTTCCAAAGGAGTTGAATTTACTATTGCGCCGCATGTGGAAGCTTATGGAACCGTTGCGGTGTTTAAAGATTTTTATGGGAATCTTTGGGATTTGATTGAGCCTTCATAGCTGCTGCCATATGCTTACAAGCGGCACCTCCCTTGCTTAGTTCCGCATGTATACTCGCCTTAGAAGCCTCATCTCTATTCTGGCTTAATTTAAAAACATGTTGTAAATCACTTACCAGAATATCAAAAGAATAAATGGCTTTCATATTTTGCTCCATGTATTCAGCCGATAAATTTTTTACTTGCGTAGGCGCATCGGCATCTTTTTCAAAATGAAGTGTAAGTTTTTCTAATAAATTATATAAATGTTTTTCATCTTTAATTTCTAAAGTTCCTTTGGCTTGCACCGACTGGTAATTCCAGGTGCTTCCCATATTTTTTGTAGTATACCATTTCGCACTCACAAAGGCCGATGGGCCAGAAAAAATAACTAATACTTTATTATTATTTTCAAAGGCAATGGTATGTTCCTGCTTACGCATAATATGTCCGCTAATAATAATTTTATCATTCTCTATAGTTAATAAAACGGGTACTTGGGTAGCCACAGGAAATCCTTCAGCATCAACACCACATATAGTTACAAAAGGGTTTGCTTGCATAAAGTCCAATACTTCTTGATGGTCCTTGGCTTTATAATAAGGTATATTATACATAGTTAATTATTATTTTTTAGTTAATTACTTAGTTAAAGTTATTTTA
>Ga0194047_10000509_pt1 | contig 26284 bp, 22 predicted proteins | sample JunL225m_MetaG_2_FD_160070 | JGI IMG/M metagenome (GOLD analysis project Ga0194047, IMG submission 160070) | Anoxic zone freshwater microbial communities from boreal shield lake in IISD Experimental Lakes Area, Ontario, Canada - Jun2016-L221-5m | ecosystem: Environmental > Aquatic > Freshwater... | reverse complement strand
GGGGGTCGCATGATTGCCCCTTCAGCCGTCGCAGCTGCCGGTGAGATGTACACGGATGCCGAAGGTCTCAAACCCTTTCCTCTGCCGGAGGCTATGACTTTGGAGGACATCAGTGCAGCGGTTGCCGAATATGCACAGGCCGCCAGCAATGCTGTGGCAGCGGGGTTCGACGGTATAGAGCTGCACAGTGCAAACGGCTATCTGCTTGAACAGTTCATCCGTCCGACGTCGAATCTCCGTACGGACAGTTATGGCGGTTCGATAGAAAACCGCGCCCGTTTTGTACTTGAAGTCGTAGATGCTGTGAATGAAGCCATCGGCAGAGAGAGAGTTGGTATCAGGCTTTCCCCGTTCGGCGTCTTCAACGACATGCCGCTTTACGACAACATGGAGGAGGAGTACACCTGGCTTGCCAGACAGCTCAATCTTAAAGCTCTGGCATATATCCATCTTGTGGATCACTCGTCAATGGGTGCACCGCTTGTGCCCGACAGCATAAAGGAGACATTCCGCAAAGAATTCAATGGCGCATTGATTTTTTCAGGAGGTTATGATCCAGAACGGGCAGAAAACGATCTGGCCGCGGGCAAATGTGATCTCATTGCTTTTGGGCGTGCTTTTATTGCCAATCCCGACCTTGTGGAACGATGGAAAACCGGAGCTGCTCTGAACCCGCCCGACATGGATACCTTCTATTCCCCCGGACCAAAGGGATATACCGACTATCCAGCGCTGCATGAATAGACTGTGTCATCGAGGATATCAACCTCATCCAGCTTTCTGAAAAATGTAATTGCATTATTGATCAGTTTATTTGAATACCCTTCAAGATAATACCCAGAATACCAGCCGGATGGAGACATAGCGACGACGGCAGAATCTGCTTGGCACCAAGTCGAAATCGTATTAAGTTCATGCGAATCGCCTGCGACGGTTCAGCAATTTATGATATATCACTCCACTTTTGGGGGAAAATATTCTGGCAATGACCATCCCGGAGAAACCGACCAGTTCCCGCCATCAGTACTGCTTGACAGAAAAAGGCCAACGATTGCTTGCGGATATTCGCCAGACATTCTGAACCAGAATATTTCACTGCAATAATCGGTTTTATGAAGGAGATATGGATAGTTGTCAGCGATAAGTCGAAAATCAAGCAAAAGTGTATTACATGCTACGGAATAAAGTTTCAGATCAATGACTACCTCTTCCTGCTCAAAGCCGGCATCGCAGAGTAAACCCCGAAACCAATGGTAAGCCGATTTATGGGCGGATGTTTCAAGCGTATCGCTGCCATACCAGACTCCGAATGATCCATCTGAAAATCGGTTTGACTGCCGATTGATAAATGGCCAGGTTATTGCCTTGGACCATAGGTCATCTTCAAGGAGTAAATGGATTTCAGCCGACGAGATAGAAAGACCGCGGCTGATTGGTCATTTTGGTGTCTCAACTTTATGTATTTTTACTATGTTGGTTTTGAAAGTGACGCTTATGAACCGGCCTCTCTTTCTGTCTGAGGTATATTTTATGACGCAAATGCCGTAACGGCTTATAGAATTACAGGGTATCAATGAATAGCGTAAGTCTGAAAAAACTTGAATTCGATAAAGTCGCCCACTACGCAGCGCAGTTTTGCCTGTCGGGTATGGGGCGCGACAGAGTTATGGCCGTATTGCCGATGGTGGATCGGGAGGTGCTGCTTGTTGAGCTTGAGAGGGTTCTTGAATTAAAAAATCTGCTTGAGGGTGAGGCCCCCCTGCCTTTTTCATATTTACCCGATACCCGGCGGCTGCTGAAAAAGCTGGAGGTGCTTGAGAGCTATCTTGAGCCTGATGAGCTTCAGGATATTTATCATCTGCTTTTTTCTTCGGTGCAGCTGAGGAAGTTCATCTTTCTTAACCGTGAGATCTATCCTCTGCTTAATGATTTTACCATAAGAATCTGGCTTGAAAAAACTCTTCAGACGGCGATTCGCAGGATTATTGATGAACAAGGGAGGGTGAGGGATACGGCAAGCGATGCCCTGCTGATGATTCGTCGGGAACTCAGTGGTAGCCGCGAACTGATTCGCAGGAAAATGGAGAGGCTCGTGAGGCGCTGCCAGGAGAGCGGCTGGCTGATGGAGGATACGGTTGCTATCAAGAATGGTCGTCTGACGCTTGGCTTGAGGGTGGAGTATAAATATAAGATAGCGGGTTATATCCAGGATTACTCAGGGAGTGGGCAGACAGTGTTTATTGAGCCGGCGGAAACCCTTGAGATCAGTAATAGAATTCAGGATCTTGAAATCAGCGAGCGACGGGAGATTGAGCGGATTCTGAAGGAGATGTCGAATGAGCTTCGCCTTGAACTGGAAAATCTTAAGTACAATGAGTCTCTGCTTGGTGAGTTTGATGCCTTGTATGCAAGGGCGCGGTTTGCTGTTGAAACCCGTTCGGTGCTTCCTGCTCTTGCTGAAGGGCAGTCGCTCAGGATTATTAAAGGATTTCATCCCTGGCTGATGATTTCCCATCGTCACAAGGAGGTTATTCCTCTTGATCTTGAGCTGGATGAGGGTGAGCGGGTACTGGTCATTTCCGGGCCTAATGCCGGTGGAAAATCGGTTGCGATGAAGACGGCAGGTCTCCTCTGTTGTATGCTTGTCCATGGTTATCTTCTGCCTTGCAGCGAGAGTTCTGTGTTTCCTCTGTTCAGTGATATTTTTATTGAGATCGGTGATGATCAGTCTATTGAGAATGACCTTTCGACCTTCAGTTCGCATCTTGGCGAAATAAAAAGAATCCTTGATTGTGCCGGAGGCAGTGATCTTGTGTTGATTGATGAGCTGTGTGCCGGTACCGATGTTGAAGAGGGGGGAGCTATTGCCCGTATGGTGATTGAGGAGCTGCTTTCGCGGGGGATCAAAACCATTGTCACCACTCACCTTGGGGAGTTGAAAGCCTATGCCCATGATCGTGTTGGTGTAGTCAACGGTGCGATGGAGTTCAATCGGGTTGGTCTTGTACCTACCTTCCGCTTTATCAAGGGGTTGCCGGGTAACAGTTTTGCCTTTGCCATGATGCAGCGAATGGGTTTCCCTGTTTCAATGGTTGAACGGGCATCGGCGTTTATGCAGGGTGAACGGCTTGGGCTTGATCGAATGCTCGATGATCTGAGCGGCTTGCTGGAAGAAAATCGTCTTTTAAAGCTGCGGCTTCGGGAGGATAAGGAGGAGCTTGAAGAGCGGGAACTCTCTTTGCGGAGTGAAGAAGCAGGGCTTGAGCAGAAACGCAGGGAACTTAAGCTTGGTGCTACACGAGAATTGCAGAAAGAGGTGGAGCATGCCCGAAAACAGATCAAGGAGATTCTTTCTGACGTTAAAAGCGCTCCTGCTGATGAAAAGAAAGTGCAGGAAGCAAGAAAAAAACTGGCCTTGAAGAAGCAGGATGCCGAAAAGAGCGAGTCCATTCTTCTTTCGGAATCTGAAGCGGCGATACAGGTTGATCGTACCATCCGTGAGGGTGATCTTGTCAGAATTCTTGATACCAGCACTTCAGGTGAGGTTGAGAGTGTCAATGGCGAGAGTGTGGTGGTGCAATGTGGAAATTTCAGGTTGACTACTTCGCTGAAAAACCTTGAAAAAACATCGAAAACGCAGGTCAAAAAAATTCTTAAAAAGCCAGAATCCCCGAAGCAGAAAGGCTCATGGTCAGCCGTTACCGGAGAGGTTGAATCTACAAGAGTTGATTTACGTGGTTTGAGCGGGGATGAGGCAATCATGAAAATTGAACGATTTATCGACACCATGAGGCTTCATAGAATTCATTCGGTAACAATTGTTCATGGCAAAGGAACCGGTTCTCTTCGTCAGAGGACTGCGGAGTTTTTGCAGCAGCACCGTTACATAAAAAGTTTTCGACTCGGTGAATGGGGTGAGGGTGGGGCAGGTGTGACTGTGGTGGAGCTGGAGTAATAATAATTATATTTCCGATAGGGAGAGATGCATTGAAAAACAGGTTTCAATACTGTATCTTAAGCCCAAGACAGCCTGCCATGCCCATGGTGATCTATCCAGCTTTTAACTATTAATCCTGTAAGGGTTGAAAGAACAGAACGAAACATATCTGACTATACCCAATCAGCTGACGGCCCTGAGGATACTCCTTGTGCCTGTTTTTGTCGTGCTGCTGCTGCAGGTTGATCCTTATCTGAAACTGCTCGGTGTCATTGTTTTTGTGGTGGCATCGCTTACGGATATTTATGATGGTTATCATGCGAGGAAATATGGCGTCACCACCCGTCTTGGCGCTTTTCTTGATCCCCTTGCCGATAAGTTGCTTATTACGGCAGCTTTTTTCCTTTATGTCGGGATGGGCTTTCTCAGTCTCTGGATGGTGATTCTTGTTGTGGTGAGGGATGTTGTTGTTACAGGCTTGAGGATCTATGCCGAGTACAAGAACAGGCCGGTAGTGACAAGCATGGAGGCGAAGTACAAAACTCTGGTGCAGAATATTTTTGTCTATGTTATCATGGCGCTGATACTGATGAAAGAGGCATCTTTTTCAGGAGCGAATGTTGCAGTCATGACCAGACGTTTTCTTGGTTCCGGTTATCTGAACTATATCATGCTTGCGGTAACGATTTTTACGGTCTACACCGGTATCTCCTATCTGGTCAGCAATTGGCGGATTTATCTTCAGAAGCCTCTTGAGGGGCGGTGATGGAAATAAGGCTGATTGCGGCAAAAATGCTGTCTACCTGTTTTGGTATCGGTTATTTTCCGGTAGCACCCGGTACCGTCACGAGTATTGCGGCTGTGCTCGGCTATGTATTTTTTCCAGCTCTGCATTTCCCCCCGATTCTCCTCTCTCTGGTTGTCCTGTTTACTGCTGCAGGGATATGGGCTGGTACGCTGATGGAAGAACATTTCGGGAGTGATCCTTCAATAGTTACCATTGATGAACTTGCCGGTCAGTGGCTGGCGCTTGTTGCTCTGCCGACTGGATTACTCCCGCTTCTTCTTTCATTTGCTTTTTTCCGACTGTTCGATATAGCCAAACCCGGCCCAGTTGATGCTGTACAGCGCCTCTCGGGAGGGTGGGGTATTATGGCTGATGATATACTTGCCGGGCTTTTGGCGAATCTTTCAGTGCGGGGCGTGCTGGCACTGTTCACTGTTTTTCACCTTCCGGTTTCTTTATAAAACTGCCTGATGTTTGCCGTCATTGACGGTGTGTCGAAGCCTATCTCCCTGTAGAGTTCATTCATTCCTCCATGAGTTACGAATGCGTCTGGAAGGGCCACTTTCAGCACGGGACGGTTGAGGCGTTTGGTGTTGAGGTGGTCAATGACTGCACTGCCAAGGCCCCCGATCGAGCTGTTCTCTTCGATAACGGCAAAATGGGTCGATCGTGCTGCAAGCTCTTCCAGCATACTGGTGTCGAGGGGTTTGAGGAACCTCATGTTGACCACGGTAGCATTGATGCCCTCATGCTGGAGCGATTCTGCCACTTCAAGGGCTTTGGAGGTCATGGTTCCCATGCTGAGAAGTGTCAGTTCGCTGCCCTCCCGGACAATCTGAGCTTTTCCTATGGGAATGGAGCTGAAGTTTTTTTGCAGGGCGATGCCCGTGCCGTTGCCTCTCGGATAGCGGATCGCAACAGGGCCTTCCAGGTCATAGAGTGCGGTGTAGAGCATGTCGCGCAGTTCCTGTTCATTGGCAGGAGCCATAATGACAACTCCAGGGACAGCGTGCAGATAGGAGAGATCGAATGCGCCATGGTGGGTAGGGCCGTCCTCTCCGACAAGTCCTGCACGGTCAAGAGCAAAAACAACATGCAGTTTCTGCAGTGCGACATCGTGAAAAAGTTGATCATAAGCGCGCTGCAGAAAGGTTGAATAGACAGCGAATACCGGTTTGAATCCCTGTATGGCAAGTCCTGCAGCAAAGGTGACGGCATGCGGCTCGGCTATGCCGACATCGTAAAAGCGGTTTGGCAGGGCGTTCTGGAAGAGATCAAGCGATGTTCCGCTCGGCATGGCAGCGGTAATAGCGGTGATTTTTGGATCCTTGAGGGCAAGTTCAACCAGCGCTTCACCAAAGACCTCCTGATATTTCGGTGGAAGTGAGGTGTCGGCTGTTTTCAGGGATATTCCTGTAGTTGTATCGAAGCCGCCACTGTGTGCGTGCCATTTGCTTTGATTTTCTTCAGCCGGTTTGAACCCTTTTCCTTTTTTTGTGATAACATGCAGCAGCTTTGGGTTGGGAAGCTGCTGCATCTCTTTGAGTGCCTTCACAAGCTGTTCCATGTTGTGACCATCAATTGGTCCGAAATACCTCAGGCCGAGCGCTTCAAAAAATGCGCCTGGTGTCAGCGCAGCTTTAAATCCCTCTTCCAGTTTACGGACAGCATTTTTTGCCGTGTCACCCAGATCATTGTTGAAGAGTGAGATTGCCTGCCAGAGAAATTTACGGGCTTTGTTGTAGGTCTTATTGAGGGTAATGTTGATGAGATGGGTTTTCAGTCCTCCGGTACTGGGTGAAATAGCCATCTGGTTGTCATTGAGGATGACAAGAACATCACTTTTCAGATCACCGAGGTGGTTCATGGCTTCGAATGCCATGCCTCCGGTCATGCTGCCGTCTCCAATAACGGCGATAACCTTTTCATTGGTTCCGGCAAGGTCTCTTGCTGCAGCTATCCCCGCAGCGGCTGAAATAGAGGTCGATGCGTGACCGGTTCCAAAAGCATCGTAAGGACTTTCTGATATTTTAGGAAAACCTGCAAGCCCTCCGTAGCGACGGTTGGTTGACATCTGTTCTTTCCTTCCGGTCAGAATTTTATGAACGTATGCCTGGTGCCCGACATCCCAGATGATTTTGTCGAGCGGAGTGCTGTAAACATGATGCAGAGCGACGGTCAGCTCTACAACACCAAGGCTTGACGCAAAATGACCTCCGTTTATTGAGACAAGGTTGATGACCTCTTTTCGGCATTCATCTGCCAGCGTCTGAAGCTCCGGTATACTGAGTTGTTTTAGATCAGCAGGAGAGTGTATTTCAGACAGAAGTGACATTTGCTGTGTAATTGGAACCGGCAGTGCATTGCGCATAGTTTTTCAGACCTCAGGTTATGTTCATATTATTCTATGTGTAACCCTGCTTCAGGCTTCCCGGTTCCATGTGTCGGGAGTTTGTGGTGCCTTAAATCCCTGAAATCTGAAGGAGAATATTCCGTTCTTTGCGTGGTCCATCAAGTTCAACAAAAAACAGAGACTGCCACTGGCCAAGCAGGAGCTTTCCTTTGGAGAACGGAATGGTTTCAGAGGTGTTCATGAGTAGGCCGATCAGATGGGAGTGTGCATTGTCGCGGCCATCAAGAGGATTGTGATTATGCTGGTAGTTGCCGTCTTTTGGGGCAAAGCGCTTGAGGAAGGTTTCCATATCCTCAAGCAGACGATCCTCTTTTTCATTAATATTAATAAAAGCTGTCGTGTGCTGGCTGATGACGGTTACCTGTCCGGTATCGAGTCCTGATGCGGTGACAGCCTTGGATACTTCAGCGGTTATATCAATGATTTCAATGGGTTTTAAAGTTTGCCGTGTTATGGTCTTGAGAAGGTATTGCATGAGATGAGCCATCAATTGTTACTTCATTTCAGAATGTTATGACCACTCCTTCGTGAGGATGGAGGCATAACCGGATTGTCTGGTCTTCATACTGAACATTTTTTCTTTCATTCTCGCCATCTGTCGTGAGGATGTTCAATGTTTCGATAGAAAAATGTTCAAGGGATGGGTGCTGGAACTCTATGCAAATGCCTGTTGGACAGAAATTGGCGAGCACAAAGGCGTGTTCATTTTCCGTAAACCGGTGAAATCCGAAACAAAGTGTGCTGGTTGCAACATTCAGGTCGAGCTGTTCAATCTTGCCCTCCTGAAAAAGCTCTGTTTTCTGAAGAACGAAAAGCTTTTTGTAGAGTTCAGCCAGCTCATTATCGTTTGTTTCCGGAGCTTGACGGACAAGCTGCACAGGAACTTTCTGCTGGAAACCTTCCATCTGATCCTGATAGATAAGATGCATTCCGGGAGTTGTAAGCAGTACCAGAGCCCCAGCTTTGTTATTTGGACCGAGTGTTTCAGCAGCTCTTGGTTCGTCATGGTTTTCGAGAAACCGGCAAAGATGTGTCTGATAGTCCCACTCAGCAGTCAAGTGTCCAGAGAGTCTTTCGACATTTGGAGGGGAGCTGCAGATATAGTCATAGAAGGGTTTGTCGTAGGTATAGTCAAATCCCTGTTGCTGGAGTTCCCACTCCTTGTCCCAGTACGACTCGGCCAGAAAGAGAATGTTGGGATGACGCTTCTTGACTGCCGTGATGGCATCGTGCCAGAACTCTTTGTTCATGGCAGCATCGAGGTTGCTCCAGGTGGTATTGAAAACACTTTTTAGAATCAGCATGGCAACATCGCAGCGGACAGCGTCGCAGAGTGAGCTGATTTTGAACAGGTTTTCAGTCATCATCTTATGTGTCTCCGGCACTGCATAGTTGAGCTGCAGGGTGTCTGTCCAGGGGGGAAAGAAGGGATCTTTGCCGTATGCCAGATAGCTTCCCTTGATGTATTCAAAGCCGGATTCAGGGGTGTTAATCTGTTCCTCACTTGAGAGAGGAATAAAAAACTCAGGGTGTTCGGGGAGCCATAAGTTGTCGAGTGCAAGGTGATTCGGTACAAAATCAAGCATGAGTTTTATACCGTAGGAGTGAAGTTTTTTGCGGAAGAGAAGCAATTCCCCTTCTCCACCCAGTTCTTCATTGACGGTGTATGAGGGAATAGAGTATGGTGACGATACGATATCGTCGAGATGAACATCTGGAATATGCTCAAGGATTGAGCCTCTCAGGCCCGAATGAGATTTAGCAATTGCTTTGCTGTACTTACTTGGTTTCCACACTCCCATCAGCCATACCAGATTAAAACCGTTGGTTGAAAAGAAGGTGAACTCCTCTTCCGGAATTTTCCCGAGTGTAACGGGCCGGTCGTAGGTTTTGGTTAATTTTTTTAGCCAGATTCTGGTATTGATTTCGAAAACGAGAGGAAACATTACAAGGGTATTTATTTATGGTAATGTTAAAATTTGGAGAATATAACAACTCTTCAACTCGAAAATAACAGGTTATGCGAAATATATAAAAAACTGAATTCCAGTTCAGGGCCCTCTCTTTCCTCCGCTACCTGAATTTGCAAAAGGGGTAAAGTTATACGAAATTCAACAGGGTATTTTGGCGCTGTTTTAAGGATGACTGGATTCTGAGGGAGGCGCTCTAACTGTAAACAGGTGTTCAGAAGTTTTGACCGATTTTTTACATGATCTCAATGAGGTACAGCGCAATGCTGTAATTGCTACCGCAGGGCCTGTCATGGTACTGGCCGGTGCCGGTTCCGGCAAAACAAGGGTGATTACCTATCGTATTGCATATCTTATCAGAAATGAGGGGATTGCGCCCAGGAATATTCTTGCTCTGACCTTTACCAACAAGGCTGCGGGTGAGATGAGGCATCGGATTGATACCCTGCTGCATCAGGGCAGTTCCAGCGGTCTGTGGATTGGGACGTTTCATTCAGTTTTTGCCCGTCTGCTCCGGAACTCTATCGACCTTATCGGTTACGACCGGAACTTTTCAATTTTTGATTCTGATGACAGTAAAAGCCTGATCCGCCAGTCAATGGCCGAATTGAATATCTCAGTTGATGCTGTGCCTCTCAATACGGTTCAGGGGCTGATCAGCAGAGCTAAAAACAGTTTTATTCTACCTGCGGAGTTTCACAGAAATGCTTCGGACTATAATCAGCAGAAGGCGTCGCAAATCTACGAACTCTATACCAGGAAACTCAAGGAAAACAATGCGCTGGATTTTGATGACCTGCTGATCAAGCCTCTTGAACTGTTTCATGCTCATCCGGCGATACTTTCTGAGCTGCAGGACTCTTTTCGTTATATCATGATTGATGAGTATCAGGATACGAACAGGGCGCAATATCTGGTCGCTAAAATGCTTGGGGCAAAACACAGGAATATTTTTGTTGTTGGCGATGATGCCCAGTCGATTTATTCCTGGCGGGGCGCTGATATTTCAAATATTCTGAATTTTCAGGATGACTATCATGATGCGCTGACCTTCAAGCTTGTCGAAAATTATCGAAGCACTGGAACCATACTCAAGGCTGCAAACAATGTGATCAGTCGTAACCAGCGGCAGATAAAAAAAGAGTTGATTTCGCATCGGGACGAGGGTGAACCTCTGACGCTTATCGAGGCATACAATGAGCGGAACGAGGCTGAAAAAGTTGGAGAGCATATACGCACAATGCGCTTGAAGCAGGACTTTGAATACCGGAGTTTTGCCATCTTTTATCGTACCAATGCTCAGTCGAGGGTGCTTGAGGATGTCATGCGTCAGAGCAAAATTCCCTATAAGATTTTTGGAAGCGTATCGTTCTACAAGCGCAAGGAGATCAAGGATGCTGTTGCCTATCTACGTTTTATTCTTAACGAGCGTGATGGCGAATCACTGTTGAGAATTATTAATTTTCCACCTCGAAAAATCGGAGATGTCAGTATTGGCAAGCTCAAGGAGTTTGCTGAAGAGCAGGGGGTAAGCTTGTATGATGCTATACAGCGGGCTGAAGAAGGAGGGTTTCAGGCACGCCTGGTTACTGCTCTCCGTTCATTCAGTAGTGTCATTGAAGTGCTGAAGGAGCTGGCGCAGAGCGGAAGTGTCTATGAAGTTCTGAGTGAGTTGTTCAATCTGACCTCTATTCCGCTGTTGCTGCAGGCTGAAAATACTCCTGAATCGCTGGCGCGGCATGAAAATCTTCAGGAACTTCTTTCGATGGCCAGGGACTTTTCCGATCACAATCCTGATAACGGTTCGCTTGGGGATTTTCTGGAAAACATCTCTCTTGCTTCTGACTATGAAGAGACGCAGGACTCTGATAATTATGTCTCTTTGATGACGGTGCATGCCGCCAAAGGTCTTGAGTTTCCAGTGGTATTTGTCACTGGCCTGGAGGAGAGGCTTTTTCCTCTGCACTGCTATGAACCTGCCGAGCTTGAGGAGGAACGAAGGCTTTTTTATGTTGCCGTGACCAGGGCGCAGGAAAAAATATTTCTTTCATGGGCGCAGAGCCGTTATCAGTATGGTCAGCCGCATTACTGTCTTAAGTCGATGTTTATCGGTGAAATTGATGCTTCTATAGTACAGACAGAGGGTGGAATTTTACTTTCAGATCGTCCGGAAAAGGAAAAGCCTGCAGGTGGGGGATTATCGTCAAGAGGTTATACGCAGAAAATAGCATCGTCATTGTCTGTTTCCACAGTTTCAGGAGAACAGCCGAAATCTTCAAAGTCTGGACTACGGGCAGGAACTATGGTGCATCATGCTCTTTTTGGTCACGGAACAGTGCTTGATGTTCAGGGTACAGGGGCGAAGCAAAAAGTCAGAATAACCTTTCGCAATACGGGGGAGAAGACGCTGATGGTACAGTATGCCAATCTTAAGATTCAGTCGTAAATTGTTATGAAGATTCTTTTTGGTGTTCAGGGAACTGGAAATGGCCATATCAGTCGCAGCCGGGAGCTTGTTCGGAGGCTTAAGGCGGACGGCCATGATGTTGATGTTATCATCAGTGGCAGAAAAGAAGAGGATCTGAAGGAAGTCGAGATTTTCGAACCTTACAGGGTGATGAAGGGTATGACTCTGGTTACTTATAAGGGCAGGCTGAACTATATTGATACGATGTTTCAGCTCGATCTGCTCCGTCTTATGACGGATATTCTGATGCTTGAAACGGCAGGGACGGACTTGATTATTACTGATTTTGATCCGATAACTTCGATGGTGGCACGAATAAGAAATATTCCTTCCATGGGTTTCGGTCATCAGTATGCTTTTCGATATGATGTTCCTATGGCCAGGGGGAATCTTTTTGAAAAATATACCTTGCTGAACTTTGCCCCAGCCCGCTACAATGCGGGGCTTCACTGGAACCATTTCAATCAGCCTGTTTTTCCTCCGGTTATTCCGCCCTCGCTCTATGCGGCAAATGCCAGAGCGGTGCATAAAGAGAAGATTCTTGTTTATCTACCGTTTGAAGAGGTTGAGGATGTTGTTGCCTTTGTGAGTTCATTTGACGGATATGAGTTTTTTATCTACGGAAAAGTGACAGAGAGCCGAGATGACGGGCACCTCCACTTCAGGGGCTATTCCCGTGATGGCTTTCTCAATGATCTTATGGAGTGCAGTGGTGTTGTCTGTAATGCAGGTTTTGAACTGCCGGGAGAAGCACTTCATCTTGGAAAAAAGCTGCTGCTCCGGCCTCTCAATGGTCAGATTGAGCAGGAGTCCAATGCTCTTGCCATGGAACAGCTTGGGTACGGTATGGCGTCACATAGCCTTGACGCTACTGTTCTTGCTGACTGGTTGCAGAAGCCATGCCGGGAACCGTTGCATTATGCAAAAACAGTGGATTATATTGCCGAATGGATAGGAAGTGGCGAGTGGGAGCAGCTGCCAAAATACACTGAGGCGGCTTGGCGGGAAAAGAGTTAACTAATACGATATCATGCATTTCAGGGATCTTGTAACGAAATGCCGGAGTTACCGGAGATTTGATAATCGGGTTCCGGTTACTGAAGAGACCCTGCGGGATCTTGTTGAGCTTGCATGCTATATTCCTTCAGCCAAAAATCTTCAGCCGCTTAAATATATTCCCGTCACTGAGCCTGCGACTGTTAATGCTCTTTTCCCCTCTCTCTCCTGGGCGGGATATCTTGCGGATTGGTCAGGCCCGGCAGAAAGAGAGCGTCCTGCGGCCTATATCGTTATCCTTGGTGACCAATCGATTAGTACTGAATTTGGATGTGACAGTGGAATTGCTGCGCAGACTCTCCTTCTTGGAGCTACAGCTTCGGGTCTTGGGGGGTGCATCGTGGCATCTCTTGATCGTAAAACAATACGAGATTTGCTTAAGATTCCTGATGTTTATGCAATTCTTATGGTCATAGCTCTCGGAAAGCCGGTTGAAACTGTTGTTATTGATCAAATGGCAGACCATGATTCGGTACGATATTTCAGGGATGTTTATGGTATTCATCATGTTCCTAAAAGGATGCTTGATGATGTTCTTTTAAAGTTTCATTAATTGCCGGTCTGGTTTAGAGGTGATGATCCGTATTGACGAACTGCTCAGGGCTTACCGTCAGGGTTTTTTCCCGATGTCTGACCCGGAAGATGGGAAGGTCTACTGGTGTCAGCCTTACAAAAGGGCTATTGTGCATCTTGATTCATATAAACCCTCCCGTGATGTTCTTCGTCTGAAAAGAAAAAAAGAGTTCCGTGTGACGTTTGACAAGGAGTTTGAGGGAGTCATCAGAGGGTGTGCCGCCCCTCGAAAAAATAATGATGAGACCTGGATTTCCGGTGAGATTATGGAGGCTTATGTCAAGCTTCACGAACTTGGGCTTGCCCACAGTGTTGAAAGCTGGTATGGGGGGGAGCTTGTTGGAGGTTTATATGGGATTGCTATGGGAGGTGTCTTTTTTGGAGAGTCAATGTTTTTTCGCCGTTCCTATGCATCACAGATAGCGTTCGATTGGCTGGTGCTTCATTTAAGCAAGAAAGGATATCTGCTGCTCGATGCTCAGATTATGAACCCGCATCTCTGCAAGCTCGGAGCAGTGGAAATCGGTCATGAGGAGTATATGGAGCTTCTCGCTGAAGCATTGAAGAAAAAGATAGTTTTTTTCTAAGCAGGGGAAAAGTGGTACTTTGGAAGACGATACTTTTTTCCTTTAGAAGAGGGGAGCCGTTTAGGATTATAGACCTTTAACAGAGGAGTTTTTATGTTGTCGAGGGATTTAACAGAAGGCCAGTCACAGACCAGAGTAATTATTTATTCAGGAAAAGGTGGTACAGGAAAAACCACTATATCATCATCTACAGCGGTTTCGCTGGCAAGGCAGAACAAGAGAGTGCTGATCATGTCCTCCGATCCTGCCCATTCGCTCTCTGACGTTTTCGATACCCGCATAAGCCGCAATGATCCGCAGAAGATCGAACATAATCTTTATGGTCTCGAAGTTGATACGGTGCATGAGCTTAAAAAAAATATGTCAGGGTTTCAGAAGTTCGTTTCATCCTCCTATAAAAGCAAAGGTATTGACAGCGGCATGGCTACTGAGTTGACAACGCAGCCGGGTCTTGATGAAATTTTTGCTTTAAGCAGACTGCTTGATGAAGCTCAGTCGGGTAAATGGGATGCAGTTGTGCTTGATACCTCTCCAACGGGCAACACGCTTCGCCTTCTTGCTTATCCAGAGATTATTATCGGCGGGAACATGGGCAAGCAGTTTTTCAAGCTCTATAAAAGCATGTCGTCGATTGCTCGTCCATTGAGCGGGAAATCAATTCCTGATGATGATTTTTTTAATGAGATCAATGTGCTGCTCAAGCAGATGGAGGATATCAACAAGTTTATACTCAGTCCTGAAGTGACCTTCCGTCTGGTTCTGAACCCTGAAAAGCTCTCCATTCTTGAAACCAAACGTGCTTATACCTTTGTACATCTCTACGGGATTAATGTTGATGGTATTGTCATCAACAAGATTCTGCCTACCTCAAAAACTGTTGGAGAGTATTTTGAATTCTGGGCTGACCTGCACAGTAAGTATCTGATGGAGATCGACAACTCATTTTATCCTACTCCGGTTTTCAGATGTCATCTCCAGAGGACAGAGCCGATAGGGACGGATGCTTTGCATGAAATCAGTAAACTGGTTTTTGGTGAGCAGACGCCTGACAAGATTTTTTATTCCGGGAAGAATTTTTGGATTGAAAGCAAAAAGAATGCGGTGACTGAAGATCACCGAGAAGTTCTGTGTATTAAAATACCTTTTCTCAAGGATGCAGAAGATGTCGTTGTTGATCGCATGGGCACTGATATTGTCGTTACAGTAGACAGGGCTCAGAGGATTATTACGCTTCCAAGGGCCTTGTACAGTCTTGAAATGGAAGAGTATATCAGGGAGGATAATCTTTTGCGGGTGGTTTTCAGGGATATTCCTGTCGAAAAGGAAGATGCCGAGTTGAACGTGAATAAAAATATGCTGGACAAGTTGCGTTCAATGAGGCGAATGAAGATATAGCAGTAACCCTTGTAGAACAGTATGAAGAAAAATTCAGGGGAAACAGTTTATGTTTTCAAGGGAATCTTGTATCTTAAATGTTTAAAATGTTGAGTTAACGGGGATTTACCCCAGTCTTTGTTAAAGAATCAGCTAATATCATGTCCGAGAAAACGCACTATGGTTTGTTGAAAGGGAAGAAGGGAATTGTTTTCGGCCCGCTTGATGAGAGCAGTATTGGCTGGCAGATTGCGTTGCATGCATACAGGGAAGGCGCTCAGATCGCCATTTCCAATGTAGCGGCTGCATTGCGTTTTGGTAATATCGACGAACTCTCGGCATCATGCGGCAATGCTCCCATGATTGTCTGTGATGCATCAAGAAATGAAGATGTCGATAACTGTTTCAAGGAGCTTAAGGAAAAATTAGGCCCTGTTGATTTTATTGTTCATTCTATCGGAATGTCACAGAATATTCGTAAGCAGCTTCCCTACGAAGAGCTTAACTACGAGTGGTTTATGAAAACTCTTGATGTTTCGGGGCTCTCCCTGCACCGTATAGTCTCTTATGCCTTGAAGAACGAAGCTATGAATGATGGCGGCAGCATTCTTGCGCTTTCATATATAGCTTCACAGAGAAATTACTGGACATACTCTGATATGGGAGATGCGAAGTCTTTGCTTGAATCTATTGTCCGCAGTTATGGACCAAGGCTTGCTAGACTTGGAGTCCGTATTAATACCATCTCGCAAAGTCCTACCTATACCAAAGCGGGAAGCGGCATCCCGGGGTTTGAGAAGATGTATGAATACAGTGATCTTATGTCTCCTCTCGGAAATGCTTCTGCAGAAGAGTGTGCTGAATATTCCATGACTCTTCTCAGTGACCTTTCACGGAAAGTTACCATGCAGAATCTTTTCCATGACGGTGGGTACAGTTCAATGGGAGCTACCATTCCCATGATCAAACTTGCTCATGAGGTGCTTAATGACAAGGATCTTGCAGCAAGGGTCGGTCTTGATGAGTAAAATCACGCCACGTGATTTTATCGGGGAGTCAGACTGCAGCTGGTTCCCCTGTTGTTGATATCTATACCTTAAAAATACTTAAAAACGACAACGCAGATGGCAAAATCAGCAAAAATCATTTATACCAAAATTGATGAGGCTCCTGCTCTGGCAACTTACTCACTTCTTCCTATTCTTGATGCTTTTTCAAGAGGGACTGGTGTTGACTTTGAGCCCAGTGATATCTCTCTTGCCGGAAGAATTATTGCCAATTTCCCCGAAAATCTCACACCGGAACAGAAAATACCCGATTATCTTGCTGAATTAGGCACTCTCGCCTTGACACCGGAAGCTAATATCATCAAACTGCCGAATATCAGTGCTTCAATTCCTCAGCTGAAGGCTGCTATCAAGGAGTTGCAGGATCAGGGATACAAGATTCCTGATTATCCTGAGGCGCCGGCAAATGATGCGGAAAAAGAGCTGCAGACAAGGTTTGCCAAGGTTCTTGGAAGCGCTGTAAACCCGGTATTGCGTGAAGGGAATTCAGATCGAAGGGCGCCGCTCTCTGTAAAGCATTTTGCGAAAAAGCATCCGCACAAAATGGGAGCATGGAGCAGCGATTCAAAATCACATGTGGCATCGATGAGTGCCGGTGATTTTTATGGCAGTGAACAATCTGTTACGCTGGAGAACGCTACCACGGTAAAAATCGAGTTTGTTGGTGCCGATGGAACGAATGTTGTTCTTAAAGAAAAAACACCGCTTTTACCCGGAGAAATTATTGACGCTTCGGTCATGAATGTTCGAACTCTCAGGCGTTTTTTTGAAGATCAGATTGGGGATGCCAAACAGAGCGGCGTACTGTTGTCGCTTCACCTGAAAGCGACCATGATGAAGGTTTCAGATCCGGTTATGTTTGGTCATGCCGTTACTGTCTATTATAAAGATGTTTTTGAAAAACATGCAGCGGTGATAAAGGAGCTTGGGGTCAACGTCAACAATGGTCTTGGTGATCTTTATGCCAAAATCCAGAAACTGCCTGAAGACCAGAGAGTAGAAATCGAGGCGGACATCAAGGCAGTGTATGACAGCCGTCCAGCATTGGCTATGGTTGATTCAGACAAGGGGATTACCAACCTGCATGTACCTAATGATATTATTGTTGATGCATCCATGCCTGTTGTTGTTCGCGATTCCGGCAAGATGTGGGGACCGGACGGAAAGCTTCATGATACAAAAGCCATGATACCCGACCGCTGTTATGCAACGATCTATCAGGCAATCATTGAGGATTGTAAAAAACATGGTGCATTCGATCCTGCCACCATCGGCAGTGTTCCAAATGTCGGCCTTATGGCTCAGCAGGCTGAAGAGTATGGCTCTCATAACAAGACCTTCATAGCATCAGGAAATGGAATAATCAGGGTTGTTGATGATGCCGGCAAGACGTTGCTTGAGCAGAAGGTTGAAGAGGGTGATATTTTCAGAATGTGTCAGGCCAAAGACGCGCCTGTCCGCGACTGGGTTAAGCTTGCGGTCCATAGAGCAAGAATAACCGGAGCGCCTGCTGTATTCTGGCTGGACAGCAACAGGGCTCATGATGCGCAGATTATTAAAAAAGTCAACCTTTATTTGAAAGATCACGATACCACCGGTCTGGATATCCGTATCATGACACCGGTTGATGCCATTCGCTTCTCTCTGGAGAGGATCAGAGCAGGCAAGGATACGATCTCTGTTACCGGAAACGTGTTGAGGGACTATCTGACCGATCTCTTTCCGATTATTGAGCTGGGAACCAGTGCCAAGATGCTTTCTGTCGTGCCCCTTATGAACGGCGGTGGTTTGTTTGAGACCGGTGCTGGCGGTTCAGCTCCGAAACATGTTCAGCAGTTTCAGAAAGAGGGCTATCTGAGATGGGACTCTCTTGGGGAATTTTCAGCGATTGCGGCTTCACTGGAGCACATTGCCGAGGCGTTCAGCAATGATAAAGCCAAGGTTTTAGCAGAGACACTTGATCAAGCCATAGGAAAATTTCTTGACAACGAAAAATCACCTGCACGCAAGGTCGGCCAGATTGACAACAGGGGAAGCCATTTTTATCTTGCTCTCTACTGGGCTCAGGCATTGGCTCAGCAGATTAAAGATCAGGAGTTGCAAGCACGTTTTGCAATCGTTGCAGAACAACTTGCTGAAAATGAGGCAAAAATCAATGAAGAGTTGATTGCCGCACAGGGCAAACCGGTTGATATGGGCGGCTATTATCATGTCAATGAAGAACTGACAATCAAAGCAATGCGTCCAAGTGCAACATTGAATTCGATTATTGACGCACTCTGAGGAAATTTTCAGTTATAAAGAAGCAAAAAGCCCGGAGCAGTGTCTGGGCTTTTTGCTTCTCGGTATAGGATATTATTGTGTTTCTCTCCAAGCATAAAGAAAGGCGCCCTGATTAAGTTTTTGCTCTATTTCATCGATATCCCGAGGTGATACCACAAAGCAACCATTGCTTCTTCCGATCATTGGGCCGTTAAGGGTTGCAATGTTCAACAGGATGTACTTCAGTGAAACATAATCTGCTGAATGCAGGACAATATTGCGGGTGAAAGCGTTGCTATTCAATAGGGGATTAAGACCCGCAAGACGTATAGCTTTTCCGTGGTCACCAAAGTAGGTTTCGAGAGTTTTATAAAGTCCAAGGCTGCTCATGTTTGATTCAGGAGCATTTGAAAATTGGTTTGCATACAGCTCTCCGGAATTTATTCCATGTGCCGTCCAGAAAAATGATTGATCTCCGGTTTTTAGATCAATGACAACCATCCGTTTCAGGTAAGAGGGTTTGGAGTAATCAACAACGGCAAGAAAGCGTTGATGCTCTTCAGGATGTCGTGATCGATAGGAATCCATAGCGGTAAATGCTGCCTTATATGCCTGTCCGGAAACCTTCTCCTTCAGCAAAAAAAAACCTGAGAAGCCTGAAATAAATGCAAGCAGGAGGGTAACGAGTGGTACTATTTTCAGTACTTTTGTTCTCATTGTGACTGTTTCAGAAATGTCCCGTTCTGGAATTCCTCAAAAGCTCTTGATAGTTCGTCTTGAGTATTCATCACGATGGGGCCGTGCCAGGCGATTGGTTCGTTGAGGGGCTTACCGGAAACAAGAAGAAATCGTACGCTCTTATTTTCGGTCGTTACGGTTACAGTGTCGCCATCACCGAAAAGGATAAGAGTTTCATTGGTGTAGGGCTTATCATCCTGGCAGAACACTCCTTTTCCTTCGATTATATAGGCAAAGGCAGTGTATCCATTCGTGAGTTGATGAGTATAGGAAATCCCTGATGGTATGGTGATATCGAGATATTGTGGATCAATGGCAATATCCTTGATGGCACCTTCTGTCTGTCCGATTTTTCCGCTTATGATAGAAATATCAACCCCGTTTTCAAGTTGGAGTTTGGGAATCTCTCCAGAAGTGATGTCTTGATAGCGAGGGGGATTCATTTTCTGCGATGCCGGCAGGTTTGCCCAGAGCTGGAATCCTCCCATGGCTCCGTGATGGTTACCAACCGGCATCTCCTGGTGAATAATACCGCTGCCGGCAGTCATCCATTGAACTCCTCCTGCGGTAATCACTCCGAGGTTACCCATGCTGTCTTTATGTTCAACCTTGCCCTCAAGCATGTAGGTGATCGTTTCAATACCTCGGTGCGGGTGCCAGGGGAATCCTTTGAGATAGTCCGCAGGATTGTTTGACCGAAAATCGTCGAGGAGCAGAAAAGGATCAAAAAGTGGAATCTGGCTGAAGCCATAAGCTCGTTTCAGGTAAACGCCTGCCCCTTCAATAGTCGGTTGACTGTTAAAAACTTTGCGAATTTTTCTTGATAGTGCCATGGATCATGTGGTTATGTGTAGTAATACCGAAATGTAGATATTTATTGCAAGTATTTAAGAATGAACTGAATAAATATGAACAGCCAGAAAGATTTATTGAAAGAAAAATCAAAGAGCTGCGTAGTAGTTTATAGGAAGCAGGATAATCTTGATTCCAATGCATTATCAAACTCAAATATACATTACAAATGAAAAAGAATTTTATTGCTGGCGTTATCGTATCACTTGCTATCTCCGGAATCTTTGGTGGCGTTTCTTTCGCAGCTGACAAAGCAGCAGCACCTGCAGCAAAAGCTCCTGCAGCAGCAGCAGCAGCAGCACCTGCCGCACCAGCAGCACCTGCAGCCGAAGCAAAAGCTGAAGCAAAGACAGAAGTAAAGGCAGAGAAGAAAGCAAAGAAAGTTAAGAAAGCAAAGAAAGTTAAGAAAGCTGCAAAGAAAGCAGAAGCTAAGGTAGAAGCACCTGCCGCAAAGTAAGCTCTTCCCTTCAGAAGAGTGATATTGATGGCTCCAGATGCATAGGATGATGAGTAGATGATAGAGAAGTCGTTAGTATTAACAGAAAAAGCCCCTTCGCAAGTCGGGGCTTTTTCTGTTATAAGACGTCCATGTCATAATGATAGTGGCGTTGAAAGAAACGTATTCTTCATTCCCTCGGCAAGTCCAATGAAAAGGCCATAAAGCTCAAAAACTATCTTTGCCATATTCCTGCAAACGCAATGACAGGACGGCTCAAACGAGTTTATCCGTTTAAGGGTAGAGAAGACAGGGGAAATATGATTGTTCATTGTTCCGTGTAATGCGTAACTTCTCAAAAATCAGAATCAAGCAAAAGAATATTAAGGAAAAGGTATGGCACAAAAGACTGTTAAGGTAATGTTCATAGGTGATGTCGTTGGTACTCCGGGTTTGCAGATGGTAGGACGGATGCTGAAAAGTTTTATCAGCAAGTACCATGTTGATTTTGTGATCTGTAACGGAGAGAATGCCCATCATGGAAAGGGGATGAGTCTGGAAGCTCTCAATCAGCTTCTTGAGGCTGGTGTTAATGTGGTGACAGGGGGAAACCATACCTGGAGTAATTTCAACTTTTTTGATACACTGAAGACGCATAGTCAGGTTTTGCGTCCGTTGAATTATCCAAAGGGCACATACGGAAAAGGCTATGGGATATACAAGCTACCGAATGCTCTGGGTGATATTGCCGTGGTCAATCTTCAGGGCAGAACCTTTATGTACTCGATTGACTGCCCCTTTAGAACGGCAGACTGGGTGATAAAGCAGATTAAAGAGCAGGTCAAAGAGAGTGTTCGGTTAATTTTTGTTGATATTCATGCTGAGGCAACTGCTGAAAAGATTGCATTGGGGTGGTATTTAGATGGAAAGGTGTCGGCCGTCATTGGTACTCATACGCATGTGCCAACGTCGGATGAACGTATTTTGCCGAAAGGAACAGGCTATTGCACTGATGCGGGTATGACGGGTCCGCATAATTCGGTTATTGGTATGCAGATTAAATCAGCAACTGACAGGATGCTTTATCAGACACCGCACAAGTATGAATGTGCCGAAGATGATGTGCATTTTTCGGGGGTGCTGTTATCGCTTGATCTTTCAAGTGGAAAAACAGTCGGTATCGAACGGATTTTTTATCCGGAATTTGATCGCGGAGTGATATAAGAGAATTGACATTGACAAAAAAACCTCCTTGAAAAGAGGCTTTTTTTTTGTCAATGTCAATTGATGCTGTCCTGTTGCTCTGTTACCGCAGGCCTTGCTCGAATTCTTCTGCAATGATGACATCTTCCGTACTGCCGATATAGAGAGGTGTACGCTGATGGAGTTCGGCTGGCTGTATGTCAAGGATACGTTCTCTGCCGTTCGTTGCCCGTCCGCCGGCCTGTTCGCAGATAAAGGCAAGCGGGTTGGCTTCATACATGAGCCGAAGCTTTCCGTTGAGGTGTTTCGTTGTTGGTGGATAAACAAAAACTCCACCAGTTAACAGGTTGCGGTGGAAATCGGCAACCAGTGAGCCAATGTAACGGGTGCTGTAGGGACGTCCTGAAGCAGGGTCTTCTTCTTTGATATAGTCGAGATACTTTTTGGTTCCTTCGTTGAACTGTGCGTAAGAACCTTCATTGATGGAGTAATATTTACCGCTTTTCGGGGTGGTGATGTTTTCGTGCGAAAGAAGAAACTCTCCAATGGTGGGGTCGTAGGTAAAACCGTGAACACCGTGTCCAGTTGTATAAACCATGACTACCGATGATCCGTAGATGACATAACCGGCCGCAACCTGTTCGTAACCGTGCTGCAGACAGTCACTGACACTTGCTTTGCATGGATCGTCTCCCTTAAGCTTGTAGATGGAGAAGATGGTACCGACGCTTACATTTACGTCGATGTTTGAAGAGCCGTCGAGAGGATCAAACAGAAGTGCATAGCTGCCAGTTTCATTCTTCGGAGGTATAATGATGCTTTCGTTTTCTTCGGAGCCCATGATAGCAAACCGTCCATGCTGGCCGATAGCAGAGATAATTTTTTCATTGGCGAAAAGATCAAGTTTTTTTACCTCTTCACCCTGAACATTGGTGCTTCCAGCGAAGCCGAGAATGTCGACTAATCCTGCACGGACGACCTCTCTTCGTACCAGTTTAGCGGCAAAGGCAACATCATTGAGAAGATCGGTAAGTTCTCCGTTTGCTTCAGGGAAATATTTCTGCTGTTCGAGAATGTGGCGTTCAATAGTGATCAGATTACTCATGCTCAGTGTTTAAGATTGTTAGTGTATGATGAGCTATAAAGCATACAATGTATATATTTTTCAGGTATTCCTTCATATTCAGAGGTCAATTTGGGAGCCCTCTTTTTTGTTAAACAAGGCCGAAGTGTTATATACCTTGACCTTTTTCATTAGTTTTCCTGTACATTTTTATGAAACGATACCGCTGGAATCTTCTCTCTCATGATGACAAGGCTGTCTTGGCTCTTTCGGAAGCAATCAACGTTACGCTGCCTGTTGCAAGAGCACTGTTCAGCCGCGGTATTCAGACTTTTGATGAAGCCAAGAATTTTTTCCGTTCCTCCATTGAACATCTTCCATCCCCGTTTCTTCTGCAGGATATGAGGAAGGCGGTTGAGCGCGTTTGTCTCGCAGTGAATGGGCATGAAAAAATAATGCTGTACGGTGATTATGATGTTGATGGTACGACAGGGACGGCACTTCTTTTTCTTTTTCTGAAAGAGCTGGGTGCCGAGGTTTCCTATTATATCAATGATCGTTTTGCGGAAGGCTATGGTGTCTCAACAGAAGGCATTGATTCAGCTGTTGAACAGGGTATCAATCTTATCATTACGATCGATTGCGGTATAAGAGAGAATGAAGAGATAGGTCGATGCGCAGGTTTTGGTATTGATGTGATTGTTTGCGACCATCATGAACCGGATGTACTTCCACCCGCATACGCTATTTTAAATCCTAAGGTTTCTGGTTCTACCTATCCGTTCAGGGAGTTGTGCGGGTGCGGTGTAGCTTTCAAGTTTATTCAGGCAATAGCTGAACATTTGCATGCCGATAAGGAGAGCTGGCTGAAATATCTTGATTTAGTTGCTATTGCTACGACGGCTGATATGGTTGCTCTGGAAAATGAAAACCGTACTATGGTCCGTGAGGGGTTGCAGAGAATGAGAACAAACCCGAGGCGCACTTTAATGGTGATGTTTTCGCTCATGAAGGTTGCTCCAGCAGAGTTTGGCATGTTTCATATTGCCTTCGGAATTGCGCCGCGCATCAATGCAGCCGGAAGAATGCACTCGGCACATCTTGCAGTCGAATGGTTGCTTTCCGACTCGTTAGCCGATTCCGAACGGCATGCATACGAACTTGATCGGATGAATACACTTCGTAGGGAGACTGATGCCGATATTATGGTAAAAGCGGAAAAAATGCTTGAAGGCCATTTCGCCTCATTTTGTTCTTCGATTGTGCTCTATGATGAGTCATGGCATCTTGGAGTTCTTGGTATCGTGGCTTCAAAAATGATTGAAAAACATTACCTGCCTACGGTAATCCTTGGCGGTATGAATGGCCTTATCAAAGGTTCTGTTCGAAGTGTTGAAGGATTTAATATCTACGAGGCTTTGCAGGAGTGCAGCGACTATCTTGATCAGTTCGGGGGGCATCATCAGGCTGCAGGTATAACGCTTCGACCTGAAAATTTTGCAGGATTCCGAAAGAAGTTCAATGAGGTTTGCAGCAACACTCTTTCCTTTGGCCAGCGTCAGAAAGAACTTGTTGTTGATTCAAAACTGGCCTTGGAAGATATCAAGGCTAATTTTATCAATGTACTCGAACAGTTTGCTCCCTATGGATATGGCAACAGGGAGCCGCTTTTTCTTTCTGAGGAACTCGTTCTTTTCGGTCAGGCGAAACTGCTTCGCCAGAGACATGTGAAGTTTTCTGTCAGGGATAAACATGGAAGAACATTTGACGTTATAGGTTTTGATCGTCCGGATATCTATACAGAACTCACCGCACAATCCCGCCCGGTTTTTGCCATGGTCTATTCGATAGAAAAACGGGTATGGAACAACAATGAGCAGTGGCAGATAAAACTACGGGATCTTGAACTCAATAAACGGTAGATTGCCTGCACTCCGCTTTTGTTATGGCGTTGTGTCGTGTTCCGGTATTTTTTTTTCGTGACTGATTCTGGTCAGAATACCGGCAAGTGATGACAGGGCTGAAATGGCAAAAAATATGAGCGACAGTGCCACTCCGACACTGGTTTCGAGTGCTATCGTTCCAAGCAGATAAAGGAAGGTTATTTCTCTTGCGCCAGCTCCTCCGATGGTGATCGGGATAATGGTGGCTATAGTCGATATCAGGAAGATGGCAAGATAGTCGATGAGATTGGTGCTGTGTGATATGGCTTTGAGGATAAAAAAAACCGATATAACTTGGGTAATCTGAACTAGCATCGACTCAATGGCGGTAACGGTGAAGACTCCGATAAACTGCTTGTAGAACACTCTGTTCACCAGCAATGCGATTGGGTAGATTGCTCCGAGCAGAACCCATGCATAGGGTATCAGGTGTGGAAATTTCAAGGCGAAACTGCTGGGCAGCAGGAGTATAATCGAAAGAAATACCAGTGCGAAGATTCCGCAGATTCTGTCCCACAAGACAGCATGAAAGACATTGATCATTTTCAGACCGTGGTTTTTCTGCAGAACAAAGATTTTATAGCCATCACCTCCGATGCCTCCCGGAAGGAAAAGGTTGTAGAACATTCCGAGATAGTAAAGCTTAAGATTGTACATGGCCGACAACTCAATACCGATAGCCTTGAAAAAACGGTTTAAGCGAATAGCATTGAAGACCTTCGATATATTGAAAAACAAGAGGGCCAGCAGTAGATACCAGAGGTTGGCTCCCCGGATGAAGCCGGCAAGTTTTGCAATATCGGTTTTTTTCAGGACCAGATAAAGTGCCAGAGCGGTGACAAGAAGCTGGAGAAGTGGTTTGAGCAGCTTTTTAAGGCCGGTTTTACTGTTTGTCAACGATCTTTTTAACGATATAGGTTTTTTTGTTTTGAGACTCGTAATAGGTGCGCATGATAAATTCGGCAATGAACCCGGTGGTAATAAGCTGAATGCCGATGAAGGTCATAATGATGCCTAAAGAGAGCAGTGGACGGCCTCCGATATCGTGCCCTAAAATTTTCAGGGTGAGCAGGTAGAGGTTCAGGGCAATTCCAATAAACAAGGAGAAAAAGCCAAGACTTCCGAAAAGATGCATTGGCTTTTGACTGTATTTCTGGAAAAAAACCATGAACAACAGGTCACTCAGTACCTTGAAGGTGCGACCAATTCCGTATTTCGATTTTCCGAATTTTCGTGCGTGATGCTGAACATCAACCTCTTCCATTCTTGCACCGTAGAGCTGCACAAGGACAGGTATAAATCGGTGAAGTTCTCCGTAAAGGCCAAGATTTTTTGCAACATCCTTTTTGAATACTTTCAGGGTACATCCATAGTCATGTATGTGCACATTGGTTAAATTCCTGATGATGGCGTTGGCGATCTTACTGGGAATTTTTCTGAGAATCATGCCATCCTGCCGTCCAGCCCGCCTTCCTGCCACTACATCAAGATCGTGGGTATGAAGATAGTGCATCATCATCGGAATATCCGAAGGGTCATTTTGAAGATCTCCATCT
>Ga0194047_10000508_pt1 | contig 26307 bp, 22 predicted proteins | sample JunL225m_MetaG_2_FD_160070 | JGI IMG/M metagenome (GOLD analysis project Ga0194047, IMG submission 160070) | Anoxic zone freshwater microbial communities from boreal shield lake in IISD Experimental Lakes Area, Ontario, Canada - Jun2016-L221-5m | ecosystem: Environmental > Aquatic > Freshwater... | reverse complement strand
AATGGCAGGAGGATTACAGTTCGATCCGCCCGCACAGTTCTTTAGGGAAGCTGACACCGGAAGAATTTCTGGTTCAGCAAAAGAATTTATACCAAGCAGAAGTGGTCTTATAGACGGGGGCACGTCCACGACGCTGGTATCAAAGCAATGAGCACTTCATTCCGTCAGTTAATCGTTCAACGGTATTTTCCGTCTATCGTTTCGTTTCCTTATACAGAAGAGTTTCAGTTGCTTTAACTGATTGATAAGGAGTTCACCCGGCTTTTATTTTATGTGAGTCGTAAAACCAAACACTATCTGCGCGGCCAGGATTACAAGATCAACAGTAAACGAGTTCACCGACTTATGATAATGTTGGGGCTGGTCGGTATGTCGCTGTGCCCCTAACACCAACAAACCGCATCCAGAGCACAAGATTCACCCCTTTCATTTGCGGGGGGGTTGATGTCACAAAGCCTAACCAGAACTGGTCGAATGACATTACCTATATTCGACTCCCAAAGGGTTTTATGTGTTTGGTGGCAGTCATTGACTGGTATTCTCGGGAGGTACTCTCATTGAGGTTATCGAACTCAATGGAAAGCGCCTTTTGTGTTGACTGTCTGCGAGAAGCGTAACGGAGGTACGGGACACCCGAAATCTTCAATCCTGATCAGGCTGCCCAGTTTACGAGTACCGCTTTTATAGGGGCGATTACTGAACATCCTTTGATCAGTATTAATATGGATGGGATGTAACAGATGAACTGGAAAACATATTGGTCGAATGGCCCTGGAGCAACATAAAGCATGAAGACATTTATACGAACGACTACAGTACACCTGATAAAGTTTACCGGACAGCCAGCGGAGGTGTAGGAATAGTTAACAAGTACATCAAGAAGAACAAGCCAAAAAAAGTATTAACGTTAAAAGAAAGGCTGGACTTTTCCGCTACTTAAACAGATCAGATTACCAACTTAAACTTAGCAATTTTTTGTCTACCAAATGGGGTAAACTTCAAGAATTTTCAACTCCAAGTATTACAGTAAATATAGCGGGCTCCTTTGTAGTTAAATAGAAGTTGTCATTTAATAAAACAAGCCATTCATATATATGAACGGGGCGAAATCGGCAAAACGGAATCAGCTGTAATTGGGCCACATGTGAAAACAATTAAACATATATAAAAAAAATATATTTAAATTCACCCTCCTATGAAGCATGTTCATATTTAGCATATCCATATTTTCCATATCCATATTTCGTCAGGTCGCGAGAAGAGATAAGTACAACTCCAAGTACTCTGGATCTAACCATTTCTACATCGACTAATTCCAGAATTGGCTTACTGTTTGTGTATTTTAAACGTGACGCAAGTAATATACCTTCAACTGATGGCATAATTTGTGCTGCGTCACTTAAGAATAATGGCGGACTATCAATTAAAACCATATCAAATTGATCTTTAAGTTCTTCAATTAGATGTTGCATTTTTTCTGATGCAAGTAATTCATTGGGACTCTTTACTTTTTTACCAGAACTAAGCAAAAAAAGATTATGAATATGCGTCGACTGTATCATTACATTGTCAAGACTCTCATGTTCACTAGTAAGGTAGTCGGTCAATCCTGGCTCATTCAAACAATTTAATCGATTATGTTGCGATGCCCGACGTAAGTCGCAATCAATTATCAACGTTTTTTTCCCAATCAGTGCATACGCTAATCCAAGATTTGTGCAAACTGTAGATTTTCCTTCTGACATTGCTGTCCCAGAAATCAAAATTGATTTAAGAGGATTATAAAGAGCATAATAATCCAGCGATGTTCGAAGCATACGGAAACTTTCAGTAAATGCCGATGTTAAGTTGTCAGTTAACAATGGCATTGTAATATTATCTATGGCCGTAAATCCTTCATTGACACCACAACTACTGCCATCTGTGAGGGCTTTTTTATCTGACGTTTTGTTAACGGGAAGTTGAACTAGCTTGAATCGATTGTATGATAAGCCTACTTTTACATCAGTCTCGATAAACGGAATAACTGAAAGCGTAGAAAAGCCAATAGCCGTAAAAAGTTCTTCGTCTTTGATGGTATCATCTATAGTCTCCATACCAAAGGCATAACAAGCGGCAAAAAATCCTCCAAGTATGGTTCCCATAAGTATGTTTCTTGCTAAATTGGGTTTATCTGGAAAAAACGGAGGAATTGCCGCTCCGTTAATCGATATGCCGCCAACTTCAGAACCTATCAAAACCCTTGTCTGGTCAAGTTTTTCTTTTAGTGCAACATAGGTTTTGCCAATTACATCCTTGTCTCTTTGGCGCGCTGTATAATTTTGCTGTTTTTTAGGGAGTAATGAGAGTTGATTTTCATAATATTTTTTCAATCGGTTGAACTCTGTCGCACTAAAGTTAAGCTCATTTAGTTTTTTCTCAACCTTGAGCTTCTCTGAAGCTAAATCATAACTGTATTTTTGTGCCTGTCCGGCATACCCAATCTCTCCAGCAATCTTGCTGCGACTAAGCAGATCGTACCTTGTCTTAACCACTTCAAGCTCCTGTCGTTTTGTCTTTACCTCGGGATCATCAGCACCTTTTTCTCGCAAAAGTTGCACATACCCATTTTCACGGGTTCTTATTTCATCCATAATAGTGCCAAGCTGCGTATTCACATTTTGAGTAATATGCAAACTCACAGCTTTATCGGTATCCGAAAGCTTATGTTCGAGATAATTAAGGCCATTTTTTGCAATATTATACTCAGAAAGAGCCTCTTTGTACTTTGCTTCTGCTTCTGTGAGGCTACTCAGTAACTGCTGAGTATTTCCTGAACCCTCATAGATTGCGTGTTGAGTCATGTACTGCGAAAGCTCACTATCTGCCTCATTAACTTTGCTTTGCTGCTCTTGAAGCATATCACTGATAAATTTGTTAGCCTGGGCGTACTTTTCTGAATTCCTTCTAACATCTACTTCTTTGTATACGCGGCATAGAGTGTTCGTCAACAAGGCGGCTTCATCTGGAAACGGACTTGCCACCGCTACTTTCAATATGTTCGTATCTCGAATAGGTTCGATATTAAGTCGAGAGATTAAATTAAATGCTTGATGGCGTATAATTTCATCAGGATCAGTTCTTTTTGAAGGTTTTTGGCTAGCACTCAGAACTTCAATCGAAATACTCTCTTTAAGTTCATTGAGTAATGAAGCAATCGGTGTAAGTTCATTGAGTAATGAAGCAATCGGCGTACTGTAAGTCCTTTCTCCAAAAATCTCAAGAGCTTTCTTTCCCTTTAGCTTATGCAGCTCTTTGACGGTTAACTCTGCCATAGGCATGGAACTTATGAGCTCAACATCTTTTTTGGTAGATATATTTTCTGCGTCTTTACTCGGTCCGACAACAGCATCAGTAAAATTTGATGAATCTTTTGAGCTATTAATAATGATAATCGATTCGGCATAATATTCAGGTATCTGTGCTAAATGATATATGAATGCACCTGCCATTGAAACAAAAAAAATCGCAATCATGCCATATTTTCTGCGCTGAACTATTTTAAGTAGCATTTCTATCGTCAGATTATTCGCAGAATTTTTATAACTGTTGATTAACGATTTTTTTTGGTTTTTTTTTCCTATTACATCCATGAGTTAGGTTGTTTTACATGTGATTATGAATGACAGAATAACCAGTAAAGCCCGTATAGATAAGACCTGCAATCTGTGAGAGATCACTAAGACTGATCCCATTACTCTTTGGAATAATGATAGTGTCATTAGGTTTTAATGCTATGAAAGAAGCGCGATCACCATTTTCGCAGTACTGTTTGATATCGATCCTGTAGGCCTGCACTGCTTTGTTATCGGGATCCAGACGTGCAACCAGTACTTTTTTAAGGTTCGCGGTTTCCTTCCAGCCACCAACAAGTGAAAGTATCGTAGGGAAATCTGCATTTTCTCGCACGACAAGCTGGCCCGGTCTGTTGACCTCCCCAAGGACATTTACAATCATGAGAATATTACCACGATCATCGGTAAAATAAGCGTCTTGACGCATTGGGTAATTTGGACCAGAAAGAGGGTTATAATCATTGCGCGTAGGTGGTGATTGCTCTTGAGAAAACAAGGAACCAAATGCACTGGGAGTAATGTTTGGTGCTGCCATAACCTTCATATTTACTGTAGAAATAATGATGCACTGGATTGAAAGCATCATTATCATGATTATTTTTATCAGTTTCATAACCGGATAATTAGGGTTTGAGAAGTTTTTCATGTACATGTTTTGACTTTTTCCATTGATACTGTGCGCTTAGCTCTATAAGTTTTTATGTTAAAAAAATAGATTTAAGCTTCGCAATTTTCAGTCACAGCTGAATTTTTTTTTAATATTTTATTTTTCACGAACGAACTTCTTACATACACCTTGAAGTATACCTCAAATTGCATGCCAATGATCTTAATAGTTAAACTCTGCCGATGCGGTTCCATACTTGTTTACAATGATCTCGTGGGAATTTATGATTCGATATAGTTCTATGGCAATAACGACGTCGCTATCATAAATGATATTCAACAAAAAGAATGTCTCTTTATGAGGCGCTTTAGCACATTAGTGTCTCAATTAGAAATATATCTATACATATTAACCTGCCATTCAGCACTTGTAGGCGTTGTAAAGTCAGGTTATTTAAGGAACTTAATTTGAAAAAAAAGGAGTATCAAGGTAGGTCTAAAGCCTGTCATTTTATGATCAGGCTTTGGGTAGGCAAGAAAAAGAAGAGAGCTGTTTTGTTATTAATGTGCAAACCTACTTCGAAAGTTCTGAAAAGCACCCATGTATATACTCAAGTGCATCATCAAGTATTTTAATAGCTTGACGTATCTCATAATCGTCATCCGCATCATCTTTTGCCCTGTTCAGTCGCCTTTTTGCGTCCTCAATGGAGGCAACGGCAAGCTGCAGTTTTGATTCTATTCCCATATAATTCTATTGTTTTGTTTATGGTGATATATCTTGTATAAATCAAAAGATCTACAACTATTTATGCATAAATCACCGTTTCGGCAATGATTTCTGGTACAAATCGGAATACGGTTGAAGTGGACCCCACTCGGTAGACAAAAAGGTGCTGAGTTTAAGTTGGAAACCTGACCTGTTTATGCAGCTGAAAGGCGCTGCTCCTCTTTTACCGTTAACTCTTCTTTTTTGCTGTACTTGTCAACTATTCTTGCACCACCTCCGCTGGCTGTCCGGTAAACTTTAACCGGTGTACTATAATCCAACGATTGATGCGATCTTTCGTAATTGTAATCTCGAAAATATTTCTTTAATCCCTCATGCAATTCGGTCGAGGTCGCGTAACCGTTCATATAAATATCTTCATGCTTTACGTTGCGCCAGAGCCGTTCGACAAATATGTTGTCCAGTGCTCTGCCTCGCCCGTCCATACTGATCTTAATCGACGGATGTTCCGTAAGCGCCACGATAAAAGCGGTACTCGTAAACTGGGCACCCTGATCAGTGTTAAACACTTCGGGTGTCCCGTATTTCCGTAACGCTTCCTGTAAACAATCAACGCAAAAGGTGCTTTCCATCGAGTTCGATAACCTCCAGGCGAGTACCTTCCGAGAATACCAGTCAATGACTGCCACCAGATACATAAAGCCCTTTGGGAGGCGAATATAAGTGATGTCAGTCGACCAGACCTGGTTAGGTTTTGTGACATTAACCCCCCGCAAAAGATAGGGGTAGATCTTGTGCTCCGGATGCGCCTTGCTGGTGTTGGGGCCCGGCGCTATTCCGGCTAACCCCAACATTTTCATAAGTCGCTGTACCCGTTTCCTGTTGATCTTGTGCCCTTCTCTACGCAAATAGTGCATGATTTTACGACTGCCATAAAATGGATGTCGGGTATACTCTTTATCAATCAGTTCAAGCAACTGCAGCTCTTCTGCAGCAGGAAACAAAACGATAGAGGACAAATATACCGTCGAACGATTAACGGATGCAAGTGCGCATTGTTTTGCCACTGGCAATGGCTCTTGGTCACTAATCCACCTTCTTTTACTGCTCATAGGGAGAGTCCGGACTTTTTTTTAAGCCAGTCCAACTCAACCTTTAATCGACCGATTTCAGTATAGAGCTTTTCTGGATCAGCCGCCGGTTCAACTGGTTTTGGGCCTCGTTTGGCATCAAACAAGCTCGAAGCCTGTTCCTGCAGCTCTTTTTTCCACTTACCGACCTGAACGGGGTGTACTCCAAATTCCTGACCGATTTCGTTCAGCGTTTTGACTCCCTGAATAGCTTCAAGCGCGACTTTCGCCTTAAAGTCACTGCTAAATTTTTGTCGGGTACTTTTTGTCATTACCAGCTCCTTTTTGGGGCAAGTTAACAACTTAAACCGCTGTTTAAAATTTGGGGTCCACTATATTCTTCGTCCAAGAGTATCCGTTATCTCCCCCTTCCATCAGACCTATTGCCATCGTTGTACCGAGGGTTCCCCCCATCTCTAAAATTATCATCATGACGTGGGCCTCTATCGTAACGCTCCCCATCCTGGCGATCCCTCTCATCCCAATATCTGTGATCATGCCTGTGGTACTCAATATCACGAAATCTTCTTAAATCATCCCAACCATGTCTTCTAATAATGTAGGGAAGATTACGGTCCCGAATGAAAACCCAGGGTCCCCGAAAGTCTGCAGAACTGTACCAGATTCCATCACTATAGAGGTAATAGAGGTTGCTATGATAGATGATATCGTAAGGACCCCCAATTGAGATAGAAAATCTCTGATCCGGCAGGTAAACAAATCTCGGGCGTCTATCGATAACAAAATGAGGTCTATCCGGCGACCTATCTCCAACACCTACCCGAACATCTCCAATACGAATACCGATTTCCGCTTGAGCATCGGATTGTGGATTACATAATAAAATGCCGATTATTCCTGCAAACAGCCAGATCAATTTCTTCATAGATCCCTTCATTTAAACAAGGTTATTCAGTCCTTTTCACACTCTTATTTTAACAAATAACCATCTATATAAAACATAAACATCCTGACATAAATGTAATTATCGAATAAATGTTAAAATCATAAGACTTAACCGCGAAATAAGCGGCATTAAAAGCTTATCACTAATCCCCTCTCAGCTTGCTTCCTCATAATGTTCATCCATCCTGCACCTGACTTTAATTCTGCGAGTTCAACCACAATATGACGCGGTTCAATGCCAAGATCGAGATTCCTTCCCAGTCCCTGCACACATGAAGGACAGTTAGTAAGTATGACAGCCTTCCCTTTTCCATGCATAACTTCCATAACGGCATCTCTTTTACGATGAAGCATGGAATCTGTAATGTCGGGTCGAGATAATGCCAGAGTCCCAGCCTCAGAACAGCAATGCGGCACTGCTGTTACGCATCCAAAACCACCAATATTGCAAAGCGTTTGATGTGCTTTTCCGGAAAGCGAATCATGGCATGGAGCATGGTAAAGGTAATCTCTATTGCCCTCCAGCTTCAGACCTTTATCAAAAGCATAGGCTGCAATGTCAATAATTTTTCCACCAAAAAGCTTGCCTGTTTCAATGGCATCAAGCCCCTCCATACAAGTGCCGCAGGTAACCACACAGGCATCGAAATCCAGATAGGAGAACATCTCCCTGATTTGACTGAACATAACAGTATTCCGAAGTACAATACTTGAATACTGGTCAGTCTTTGCATTAACATGAGCTGGAAAACCGCAGCATAGGAACGGTGGCGGAAGCACCACCCTCACACCAAGCTCAAGGAGCAGATGAATTGCCGCCATCGAAATTGAGGAGTTCATGCGCTCGGAACCACAACCAGGAAAATAAAAAACATTACTTTTCACCTCTCCGGAAGGTTCAAACACAATTACCTGATCCGGACCACAATCAGGAAGCACATTACGCAATGTCTCTTCGGGAACGGGCGGCACAGGAGAGCGCAAAAGTCTTAACGGATAAAGATCTGGCGGATCAAGCTCCGGCTGCAGCTGTTTAGAATATTTATTACTTGCACGTTGAACAGCCCCGCCAATCCGAAGAACGGCTCTGCGGAAAATCGCGTTGAAAACTGGCGAGCGACTATCAAGATAACGTAAGGTCAGTTCGGTTAATGGTGAAGAGTGCTTGTAGCCCCATTCCGAAAGAATTTCACGCTCCAGCACTGAAACCTCACCACTATCAATATCAACCGGACAAGGCTTCAGACATTTATGACAGATTGTACAGTGATCGGCAACCTCTTCAAGCCACTTTAAGAGTGCGAAATCAGTGGAACGCTCACGCTGGGCATCAAAAAGAAGCGCCTCAATCAAAGAGCCTATAGCAAGATTTTTGTTTCGAGGATGATAGAACATTCCCCGCGACGGATAATAAACACAGCAATCGGTTTTGCATTTACCACAACGAATACAGTAGTCAACTTTTTTTGAAAGCTCCTCGATCTGGGCACGCCTGAGAATATGCGCCTCAAGTTCTAGCAAATTAAAAGATGGAGTGAAAATATGATTAAGCGCCTCATAGTCCTCAAGCTTTCCTGGGTTCATAATCCCTTTCGGATCAACCTTGCGACGATATTGTGTAAGTTGTTCGATAATAGCCGGATCAAGATACTTAAGCTTGGTAACACCTATACCGTGCTCGCCTGATACAACCCCGCCGAGAGAAATCACTTTTTCCATGACATTGTCAATCACTTTATCTGCACGCTCAAGCATTGGTCTGTCATTTGAAAGAACCGGAACATTGACATGTACATTACCATCACCGGCATGCATGTGTGTCGCCAGGACTATACGTCTGTTTCGAACATGAGTATATGCTTTTTTAAAGGCCACTTCCATCTCAGGATACCCTTGCACTAGTTCCCCAAGTTCATTACTGAGTTCCTGGACAATTTCAAGTGAACGTAGGGAATCCTCCGGGGCCAATAAAATCCTTTCATCAAAAACTCGGCAAAGCTCGAGCCCTGCAGGAATTTTCGAGGCAAACCGGTCACCGTCCTCGTTAACTTTTGCCGTAGCAAAAATAGTGCGTGAACGCTCCACAAAGCAATGCTGTGCATATCGTTCCTCTGTAATATTGAGTTCATCAATAAATCGGGAAAATACAGCAAGTGCTTCAAGAGGAATGACAATATCCTCGTTAAGTTTGAATGCATTGGTTCGCCGCGCAATTGCTCCTAGCTTTTTACGATCAGCCCAGAAACGAACGGCATCCGCACTGTCTCTAGCCAGAAACATCATAGTATTGGGATGGAGCTTTAGTAGACTTTCCAACCGATCAATACCACTCTGCACCTCAGCAGGACTATTCCCGGCTATATCGATCAGAAGCACTGCTTTCGGAGTCTGAGCCTTGGGGGCCTTCACTTTATAGTCGATAGCCCTTATATACTCATCATCAAAATGCTCAAGCGCGAGCAGTGCTTCCTTATTTTCCGAGTAAAGGGGGAATATTTTCGAAAGCTCAAGAATCACCCGACTTGCCTCATCCATGTCAGGCCCGAAAAACTCAAGACAAAGTGTTCTCTTTTCAGGATACTTCGGATAAAGCACAAAAACAGCCGAAGTAATCACCCCGTCAGTACCTTCCTTTTGAAGACCGGGAACTCCCCCGAGTGCCTTATTGGTAATATCTTTCCAGAGTCCTTTTTTTCGAATATCGGTACCAAGCAGCTCAATACGGTCAAGCCTCTTGCCCGATTGATTCCATACCTCAAAAATAACAGTATCTTCATGAAGGATCTTTCGAAGCTTGTGATCCACTCGTTTTACTATCCAGTTTTCACCGGATGGCATTGCCATACGCCACTCAAGCAGGTTGTCGATACAAGTACCCCAACGTACAGCCATCTTTCCACCTGCATTTTCGGCAATATTGCCTCCAATGGTACAGGACCATTCACTTGTGGGATCGGTAGCAAACACAAGTCCATGCTCGTCGGCTGCTTCCATAGCCTTTTCAGTAACAACACCAGCTTCGACTTCAATTACCGAGGCCTGAGAAATCTGGCCATTTTCAAGCTGAAAATCCCGAACAGAAATGCTTTTGATGTGATTCAATTTTTCCATATTGATAATCACACACTTTGATCTCAGAGGCACAGCGCCACCGGTCAGTCCTGTACCGGCACCACGAGGAATAATATTGAGACCAAGTACAGCAATAGCTGTAATAAGAGGAGCAACCTGGGACTCATGATCCGGTGTCAGAACCGCAATCGGAAGATGAAGCCTCCAGTCAGTAGCATCGGTTGCATGAGCAGCGAGGGAAAAAGGATCGAAAAGGACATTTTTAGTTCCAACAACAGCACCAAGTTCCCTTTTAATTCGTCTGCGAAGTTCGGGTGTTTTTTCAACTGCAGAACGGAACCGCTCAAGTTGTTCGCGCACCGCCACAACAATAGCCGAAACACGGCTTTCGCCGTTTGCCATCTTCGAAATAGCATCCAGCTCGTTCAATGCCCTTTCAAAAAGGCGATTACGGCGAGCAACTGAATCAACCAGTTCCTGAAAAAGATAGGGGTTGCGGCGGTGAATAAGAATCTCTCCGATAATACCCATAAGTAGACGTGCGGACCTGCCAGTAACACGCAGTTCACGCAGTTCATCAAGCATGCGAACGATATTTGTCCCCAGCAAAAAAGATATCGCCTGCCGATCTCCGGCAGAGGTATAATTAAACGGGATTTCTCGAGGGACGCCGGTTATTGGCTTCACGATATTATTGCCTGTTCTTATCGTCATTAAATCAAAAAGAATGTTAATTATCTGCGTTAGTACGCATCCAACAGATGAAGAAAGACCTCTTCATTTTCAAAGCCTTGCACCTCCGGAAATTTCAATAATCTGCCCTGTAATAAACGCCGCATCATCGGATGCCAGAAAAAGAGCACACCTGGCGACATCATCAGGTGTTGCGACCCGCCCAAGCGGATAACGCTGGGCACAATCATTCCGAAGCATCTCCCATCGTTCATGACCAAGAGCCTTGACAAAAGCCGGAACTTCCACAAGAGCCGGCGCAAGAGCATTAACCGTTATACCATGCCTACCAAGTGACATGGCAAGCGAACGGGTTAAAGTATATATTCCACCTTTTGCAACAGAATAGGAAAACTGATTTGGACTCCCGCGATACACAATTGAACTCATATTGACTATCCTGCCGAAACCCTTTGGTTTCATTACCCTTGCGGCCTCCCGACATGAAAGAATACAGGACTTAAGATTAAGATCGAGATTAGCACTCATCCTCCCGCAATCAATATCCTCGACTTCAGCAGCGGGTTCACAATCACCGCCGGCAATATTTACCACGATATCAAGTTTTCCGAATCGATCCATTATCTGCTTATACAACAACCGGATTTCGTCTTCATGCATAACATCTGCTTTCAACGACAAGCCACACCCCCCTGATCTTTCAAGAAGCTCAAGAGTTTCAGAGCATCCAGAAACATCAATATCACTTACAATGATAAAAGCTCCCTCCCCGGAAAAACGGAGCGCCACTGCCCTCCCAATTCCACCTGCAGCCCCTGTAACGAGAGCTATCATGCCTGACAGTCGCATAATCACTCCATGGCATCTCTTTTATTTTCAAAAAACTTTACCATTATTGCCTCTTTATAGGATAATGCCTCTTCTTTTCAACTCCCAGAAACATTTCGCAGTGGCTTGAATATCAAGAGCTGCATTATGCACTTCTTCGAATCCCATACCAAACAATTTATAATGCAGTTCAGTCAATTTCGGCCACTTATACCCGTACAGGCCTTTTAGAGCACAAAAATCCGTAGCACTTTGCATCGTGCATATTTTTCTTTTTGAAGGCAGTGTATTGTGCATTCCTGCTCTAATTAATTCACAGCCAACAATCTTTTCATCAAACGACATATTGTGAGCCACGAGAACTTCCGCTTTACAGAGCATATTCTGAAACTCCTGAAGAACATTTCTCAGTAAAACGCCTTCAGCATTTGCCCTTTCTGTTGATATACCATGAATCCTGGAAACGCTTACCGGAATCAAAAATCCTTCAGGCTTAATAATATAATCACCGGAAAATAAGGTTTTACCTTCACCGTCACAGTATAAAAAAGCCAACTGCACAAGCCTTGGCCAGTTATTTACATCGGTCACCGGTGCGCGCCAACTTATCGGCAAACCAGTTGTTTCCGTATCAAAAAATAAATACATCCCGCCTTGTTTATCTGAACTGATAACACGTAAACAACAAAATTTTCAAAAAGGACAATCATCATCAACGATGGCACTTCCACCCTCATGATCAGAAACGGGAGGTGTATACGATCCCGTCTGCTGAACCGGTGATAAAGCGGCCTGACTGGCAGGCTCAACCTTCCATGCCTTTACATCGGTATACCATTTTCCATTAAACGCCCTGCTTTCAATATCAAAAGAGATCGCCAGCCTGTTTCCAACCTTCAAGAGATTTCTATCAAACTTCTCTCCCCACAAAGAGATACAGACTTTCTTAGGGTACTGACCATCAGTTTCAACAATAATGTCCTGTTTTTTCCAAGGACCATTCTTTCCCGCCCCGGTCTGTTCTGGAAGAATTTCAGAAAGTTTAGCTGTAAGTTGCATAAGATTACTACTGTCTACACTATTACCAAAAACCCCATCCCAACAAAAACAATCAGAACGGGGCATCATTACTTTTTTTAAGAACGCCTTTTAATTTAATATTTGAATAGAGATTTTTTCACAGAGTAAACCATTCATTTCATCCGGGCATAACTATCACTATCAAAAAGCATTATGCTGCGGGCTCAGGGTGGTCAGTGCAGTATCGATCGATAATACTGAGAAACTGACGGCCATAACGTTCAAGCTTAACTTCTCCAACTCCTGATACCGAAAGCATGGATTCTGCAGTCCGGGGAAATATTGATGCCATTTCATGAAGAGAACGGTCTGAAAAAACCACATAGGGTGGTATCCCCTGTTCATGAGCTATCTGCTTGCGAAGAACTCTAAGCAGATCAAACAACTCTTGATGATATTGTCCTCCTGGCGCTTCTAGTGTTCCATACAGGACTTTTTCTTTCTTTTTATCAAAAACCCTGACAATTTGAATGCTCTGTTCATTCTTTAGAATCTGTACTGCTTTAGGCAGAAGAACGAGAGTTGGATAAAGACCTTCAGATTTGTCAATAACTTTTTGAGCAATCAGTTCATCAATAAGCTGCCGCCAGTATTTTTTATTTCGCCCCTTGCCAATCCCATACGTCTTCAAGCGATCATGTCCAAAATCACGAATTTTCTGGTTATTGCTTCCAATAACGATATCCACAATATGCATTGCTCCAAACCGCTCTTCAGTGCGAACAATGGCTGAAAGCAGCATCTGAGCATCTCTGGTGCAGTCAGTAACTTCCCGATTACCGAGGCATATATCGCAGGAACTGCAGTTATCGTGCGGGTAGTGCTCACCGAAATATTCCAGCAGACTTCGGCGCCGACATACTGTTGTTGAAGCGAATGATATAACTTTCGAGAGAGCTTCGAGCGCCCTTTTCCGTTCAGTTTCATCAAGCATAGCATCAATAAAAAAACGCAATTTACTGATGTCACTTTGTGTAAAAAGAAGAGTACACTGTGCAGTTTCACCGTCGCGACCTGCCCTTCCGGTTTCCTGATAGTAATTCTCAATGCTTTTAGGGAGGTCGGCATGAATCACAAAACGTATATTTGATTTATCAATACCCATGCCAAAAGCGATAGTAGCCACAATAACATCCACTTCATCACGAATGAACGCTTCCTGATTGCGTTTGCGATTGTCATCACTGAGACCTGCATGATAAGGAAGTGCACGAAACCCTTTTGCTTTCAGCATAGTTGCCGTTTCGTCAACACTTTTGCGGCTGGTGCGGTATATAATGCCAGCCTTGCCAGCATTCTTTTTTAAGAGCGCAACAAGCTGCGTGTCAGGATTTTCTTTAAAACGGACATCGTAAAAAAGATTTGGCCGGTCAAACGAGGCCCTGATAATAAGTGGAGTGCGAAGAGCGAGTTTAGCGAGAATATCCCGCTGAACAAGATGTGTTGCTGTTGCCGTAAAAGCAGTAACCGGAAGATCGGGAAACAGGGTAACCAAAGCGGAAAGAGACATATAGTCGGGCCGGAAATCGTGCCCCCACTCCGATATACAGTGAGCTTCATCGATCACTGCCATGCTGATCTTTACCCTGCACAGCATCTCCTTGAAGCTTTCAAGCGTAAACCGCTCAGGTGCGACATAGAGCAAATCAAGGGAGTTTGAAAAGAGCTCTTGTATAACCCGATCACGGTCATCAGGTAACAATGAGCTGTTAAGAAAAGCTGCACGAATACCGTTAGCCCGTGCTCCATCCACCTGGTCTTTCATCAGAGAAATAAGCGGGCTTATCACAATACACGTACCTGACATTAAAACAGCGGGAAGCTGATAACAGAGCGATTTTCCACCCCCTGTCGGCATAACGGCAAAAACATCTCTTTTTTCCAGAATCGCCCTTACAATCCGTTCCTGATTAGGCCGAAAATTACGAAACCCGAACACCCTGCGGAGAGTATCAAACAAATCTGTATCACTCAATGATATCATAGCTTTGCCCACCAATCATGAAAGCTGTTGACAACTTTTTTCCATGCAAGATTTTTCTCCTGTCCCAAAACAATATCATCACTCTCTTTTAAGGGCGGACTCTTAGGCTCTTCTACTGTTTTCACAAAACAATGATTCCCTGAAAAGTTATTCCGATAAACATAAGCCACAAGACCCAAAGCAGTGACATCCATCGGATTATTTACAAATCCCTTCCTGTTCACCTCTCCCGATACCCCTTCCGGATAGCCGATCCGAACATCAAGACCAAGAACAAGCTGAGCAAGTTCCACCACTCCGGGCAATAACGAACCTCCACCTGTGAGAATTACTCCACAATTAATATTCCCATAATAGCTTGATACAGTCAAAGCGTCCCGCACAAGCTCCAGGATCTCCATCATCCTCGCCTCGATAATCAAGGTCAAAGAGCTCTTCGGAAATGTTTTTTGCGAATGACCACGCAAACCCTCTATTACAATATCGATATCCTCACTTCTTATCCGGCTATCAGCACAACCATACTTTATTTTCAGCTCCTCAGCAACATCTTCATGCACCTTTACTCCATGGGCGATATCGAGCGTAATATCATTTGCCGCAACAGGAATAACTTCAGAGTAATGAATCGCACCATCAAAGTAGACGGCAACCTCAGTGCTTCCACCTCCAATATCTATGACGACTAAACCTCCTCTCTTCTCTCGTTCCTTTATAACAGCCAAACCTAAAGCAAGAGGCTTAAAAGTAAGTCCCCCTATTTTCAAGCCCGCCCCCTCAACACAATGCCTGATATTACGTATGTTTGTCTTTAATCCTAAAACAATATAAACATTACCTCTCAAGGTCATCCCTGCCATGCCTATCGGATCATGAAGCTTATCCTGATCGTCGACAATAAACTCCTGAGGGATAACATGAATAATTTCATGATTGACATCAAGATTCTGAATATTGGACGTGGCCTTTTCCAGAAAGCGATTCACATCCGACTCGTTAACAACTCCAGTCTGGTTTATACTGATTTCAGAACTACTTTGAATACAACGCACTTGTGTTCCGGAAAGCGCAACATTTACACATTTGATCAGAAGAGAAGACTCCTGTTCAACTTCATCCACTGCTGCTTTAATCGCGGCCAAAGTCTTATTGATATTCACAACAGTAGATCTCCTAAGGCCATCCGAATCTGCAGACCCTTTGGCGAGTACTTTAAGGTTGCCGAATTCATCTTTTTCAGCAACCACTATACACACCCTGTTTGTTCCAATATCAAGACCAACAGCAATATTGGTTTCCGGCATTAACTCTTGCATGATTTGAAAAAATATATCATCAAGGCTTGTCGGGAACTACCACAACCTTCTCCTTAACGACATTAGGCATCCCCTTAGCTCCACAATAAAACACTACCAGACCCGCTGGTTCACTCCCTGAATTATATCCATTATGGAACGTATTCATAACCTCAAGAATTGCATCTCCTTTTTTGAATACATACGTCCTGCCACCTTTAATTTCGACGTTCAACACCCCTTCCAGCATATACGCATAAACCGGAACAGGATGCTGATGCCAGCCGGTTGAACTCCCTGGTGGAACACGAACGACAAGAACCGTCACTTCAGGCTGATCCGTTTTAAGATAACTCAATGGCTGACCATTGCTTGCTGTTGTCGATGCCAGTAATTTTTGAACTTCTACATTGCTGTACTCTTCAGCCCATATATCACCATAAAATATCATTAACAAAAAAAACACGAATATACACTGAACTCTTTTCATAACTTATCGATTGAATGGTTAAATGTGCCCCAGTAATATAGCCAACCAATCATTTCCCTTAAAGCTCGCTCTGACTCCTCAAGTGAACCCCCGTTGGGCAAATAGCTTAAAACCTTTAATTCTGATGTGTCCCCCGTCTGATAATCCACCCTGAAGGGAACAACCTTAAATCCGACCCTTTCAAACAGCAAAAGAGCTCTGGGCATATGATACGCACTGGTAACAAGAATAATGCTTTTTAAATCTCCTTTTTTAAACCCCAATAATCTCCATGTAGCCACCGCTTCTTCAGCGGTATTGCCAACAACGCCGGTTAAACGAATCATCTTTTGCGGAACGCCAAGCAATATCGCCCTTTTTGAAAGCAACTCACCTTCAGGTATCTTATCGGGCTCCCATGGAAGCTGTCCTCGGGTAAACACAATAACAGGAGCTTTACCCGACTTGATTAATTCAATTCCCCCATCAAAACGATCAGCAGCATCGTTCCATTCTCCTAACGGAGCTCCATCAACATTACGAAGCATTCCGCTCAGCACCACAACAGCATCAGCTTTTAATATTTTGCTGACAGAAGTCCTCCTTTGCTCACCCTCGACAACTCTCATTAAATTTCTGCTTACAACAGGCATACTGAAGAGCCAAAAAACCAGAAGACCTGACCATAATAATAACCTTTTACGAAAAAAAAGGCCGGTCAATAAAAACAAAAGACAAAGCCCTGAGGGCATAACAAGGAACGGAAGAATTTTATTGAAAATAAGCATATAACCAACCCCTTCTGTTATTTACTATATTTGACATTTAGTGTTCAAAAAGCTTTTCGGAAGTACCTGCTGATGGCAAACTGTTCGATTGATTTGGTGAAGACAAATGGATATACTAACCTTGATTATAACAAAAGCCATAAGATTGTAAATGGTATGCACTCTATATTATCTGAACTGCGACGCATTATAGCCATCGGAGATATTCATGGATGTGTTTTGTCTCTGAAAAAACTGATTGAACTGATCAATCCTGAACCTGGCGAACAATTGGTATTTTTAGGTGATTTGATTGATCGTGGAGATCACTCAAAAGAGGTAATTGATTATCTGATTGAAATCAGCTCATTATATTCATGCTATTTTATCATGGGCAATCATGAGTTGATGTGCCTCGATTATCTTCAAAAACGAGGATCGAATGAATGGCTGTCAAATGGTGGAAAGGCTATGTTAAAATCATACTCTAATCCTTCAGTTTCTGGATTTCCAAAGGAACATCTTGATTTTTTTCAAAACTGCCAATACTTTATTGAAACCGAAAACTATTTCTTTACGCATGGAGGACTCGATCCTGAACTCTCTATTCCGGATAACCTTCGTTACTACGACCCTGAAAGATTTTGCTGGCAACGTCTGCACATGCAACCATTTTTTCTGGAAAGCCAGAGCTATAAATGGGAAAAAACAGTTGTCTGTGCGCATACGGCTTTAGCTGAACCCGTCTTGCTTGAGAGGCTTATAGCGATCGATACCGGATGTTGTTATAAGGATAATGAGCAGTTTGGAAAGCTGTCAGCGATTATCCTTCCTGAAAGACGCATTGTTCAAACTAAGAATATTGACTGACATTATCTTAAAACCTCATACTACTCCCGTTTTTCACCTTGTCAATCAAGCATTATTTCTGTATTATTAAACAGACTGGTCTGTGATGTTTCGAATTTTCAGCACAACCCTGACAGAGATAATTGTAAAACCCTTAAGGCGATAACAATGAGCACAGAATTAAAGACAAATAAAAAATCACCGGTAGATTTTGAAAATGAGATAGCAGCCCTGAAAACAACGATTCAGTCTCAGGATTCCGAATTAACAAGAGTTGCGACAGCAATCAATGAAAAAGCATCCGCATTGCGTAATCTGCTTGATCAGATACATGCTCTTGATATCGATCCTGGCGTAAAAAGAGGGATGACTGATACCTGTCTTCGTCTGATTGAGACCGAGATTAACGAAAGACGACTGAACATGGAATTAACTGAGTCCGATACAGTTTTTCTATCAAAACTTCAGAAAAAACACCCCAATCTTAACCAGCGTGAACTGCGAATATCCGTACTTGTGAAGTTAAATTACGATACAAAGGAAATTGCACGTACTATCGGTATAACAACAAGAGGAATGGAAAGTATACGCTACAGAATGCATCAAAAGCTTGGACTTGGAAAACACGAGTCCATAAAAACCTACCTCTCAGATCTCGCTCTGTCATGATGCAATAGGGTTTGTATTCTCGTGTTTACGGATGCCTTAAAAATTCAGGCAGAAGATTGATGTTCAGAAAATAGAGTGCGCCTCCAAAGACCAAACCACTGATGCTGAGCAGTATATCATTTCCAAGAAAAAAGGCGATAATGATGGCCGTTACTGCCAGTAACAGCACTGTCAACTGCCGGAAAGCATTCTTTCTGGTTTGCTCGCCAAGGATTGCTGCGAGTACTGAATCGCTTCTGAGCGGTTCAAGGGAGTTTGCGCGAACAATGGAAGGAATAACTATGTAGATCATACCTATAAATGAACACGTTATCCAACCAAGCAGCGCAGCATGGGTATGCGCATGATAGATCCACATTCTGTCGATCCGGAGGGGTGGCACTGTACCAAAAGCGATCCCTTTGAGGAAGTAGATATTCATGATACCAAAACCACTTGTTGCAAAGAGAAGGGCAAGACCTCCAAGGAGAAATGCCAGTGCGGGATGATGGAAGTTCTTTTTAAAAAAATTGTACAGGTAGACAGCAAAACTTCCAAGAAGTGCCATGACGCCAAAGAGCAGAATATGGCTGATGAGCATCATCCCTACATAGTACCCCGTCAGGATAACGATAAGAAATAGCAGAACCCCACCAACAAACATATAAAACCAGAGGCTGAAAAGCCGCGTGATAAACTCGCGCTTTGATGATTTGCGCCATGCATAGGTATAAAGGAACCCCATGACACTGATGCTCAAAGGAAACGAAGAGCCAAGAAAATAGGATGACTGTGTGACAAAAAAAGGAATAATACCTTGATGGGGAAAGGCTTCTTTGAGACCAAGGGTAAATAGGCCGAGGTTGGCATTAAGAAGAAAGAGAACGTCGAAAATGTAGTAGCGTACGGAGACCTCTTTCCAGATTTTCGGGATTGAAAGGGTTGTGAAAATCTCCTTAATTGGTATGGCTACAACAACCATGAGCAACAAACCAGTAAGAGCCTTGAGCTGCGGCCACTCCATAGCAATCGCAACGGTGATCATGACAAGAGAAAGTATGACCGTATAGATATAGCGCTGCTGCTTCTGTGGATCAATTTTAAGTTCGGGATAGATGGCCGCTGTGAGATAGCGGTTGAGAATTAGAATAGCCAGGTTTCCGAAGCCGATGAAGAAAATATAAGGATGGAGCTTCAGAAGGAAGTGACTACCAAGTATAACTCCGACTGCAGCAAGGAAAGAGGCTACAGTAATGACTGTGACTGAAACAGAAAGAAATCGCCGGGAAACGGCACTGAGCTGATCATTATAAAGGTGCGCTTTCATTTGAGTGAGTGGGTTTTATTTTATTCATCTCTATAAGGGCAATCACAGAGAGTGCTATGAGCGAAATATTGAGTGTCAGCGGGTTAAACGGCAGGGTAAACATAGCCGGTTCAAAAAGAAGCACGAACAGAAGCAGACCGGTCAACGCCACTATATTGAATCTGAAAAGCCAAGTCGATGCAGCAACAAGAAGCAGCAGTCCGAAAAGAATCTCCCCTGCCCCAATCCATATAATTGCTTCACAAACCCATTGATAGAGAGGAATTACATGACCGAGAAGATCTATTTCGCCCCTGCTCTGGCATACAATTTTAGGGACAGCACCCTGGTATATCCATGAAAACGCAAGAACAATCCTGCAAAGGATAAGAGCGGGTGACTGATTTGAGAAAAAATGCATCGGAAATATTATTAATCCTTCGTTATACCTTTGCTCCAATGAATAGAGGAAAATTTGGTGCGCAATTTATCGAACCAGACATAAACAACTGGAATAACCAGAAGCGTTAACAACATGGAACTTGCAAGACCGCCAACGAGGGCAACAGCAAGGCCAGATTTCCATTCAGAGCCAGAACTTCCTGAGAGTGCAATAGGAAGAAGCCCGAATATCAGGGTAAGGGTGGTCATAAGAATAGGACGAAGCCGTTCCTTTGCCGACTCAATAATCGACTCATTGAGACCCATTCCTTCGATTCGGAATTTATTAATGAAATCAACAAGAAGAATTGCGTTTTTACCAACCAGACCGACAAGCATGATGATGCCGAGAATAGTGAAAATGCTGAGAGATTTACCAGTGAGGGCAAGGGCAAACAGTGCTCCGATTATAGCCAGCGGAATGGAGAACATCACAACCATTGGCCAGACATATGAGTCATAGAGTGCGACCATGATTAGATAGACAAAAATAATTGCCACTATAAAGGACATAAGAAGGGTGGAAAAGGACTCACCTTGGCGTTTCAGATCGGATTCATAGGCATAGGAGAGAGTTGATGGCATAAGACCGCTTTTTTTCATATTCGCCAATACGCGTTCGATATCCTGGCCGATACTGCCAACAGGGCGTCCGACAACCTGGGCCTTAACCCATACAGCATTGTTGCGATCTTTACGCTGCAGCAACGTATAACCACGATCCTGTTCAAAGCTCACAAACTGACCGAGCCGAACCATATCGCCTTGGGGAGTTCGGAAGGTAATATCGTCAAGCGTCGAGGTATCCTGACGGTAGAACTTGTCAAGCATAACCCTTATATCGTACTCGTCACCTCCGTCACGGTATTTACCGGCTTCATCACCTGCATAAGCTGTGCGGAGGGCGGCTCCGACATCGGCAATGGTGAGACCGAAAGATGCCATTTTTTCCCGATCGACAACGATGCGCATTTCAGGATTGCCAACCCGGGAGGTTAACTTGACATCAGCTGTGCCGGGAATTGTTTTGATGCTATCCCGCAGAGCTTCGGCAACTCGGGTAACCTGACTTCTCAGGGGACCACTCAAAATAACGGCAACGGGTGTTTCATTGGCAGTTCCGAATATACCAATTGGATTGATGCTTGCCTTGAGTCCCACAACATCTTTAAGACTCTTACGGATAATCTGCATGACATCACCCGTTGAACTCTTACGTTCTTCTTTTGGGGAAAGCCTGACATTGAGTTCGGATATATTATCGGCACTCTGATTGAAAAAGCCTTCGCTGGATGCTCCGACATTGACAAGTAATTTTTTCACCTCAGGCAATTTGGATAGACGATGTTCGACCATCCGAGTGAGACGATTGGTCTCTTCGAGATTAGTGCCAGGTTCAAGCTCAAGCATTACAGAAAACTCGCCACGATCGGATACTTCAATAAACTCTCCTCCTATTCTACCGAAAACAAGCAGACTGAATGAGGCTGCCAGCAGAAGTATTGCGCTGAAAATTACTTTGCGGGAGTTACTCAGGCTCCACTGCAGGAGATCCAAATAGAGCTGGCGGAATCGCTGGTAGTTTTGCTCAAAAGCAATAGCAAACTTTTCGAAGAGGTTTTTGCCGGAAAGCTTTTCAACTTTAGAAAACCGTGAGGCAAGAAGCGGTGTCAAGGTAAAAGAGACAAAAAGACTGACCAGAGTGGAGATAACCATGACAACTGAAAACTCTCGCAGGATATTTCCGACTATACCGCTAACAAGGGAGAGCGGCAGAAATACTACTACATCAACGAGGGTAATTGAGAGCGCGGTAAAACCGATTTCATTTCTACCCATAAGAGACGCACTACGAGGCTCTTCACCACGTTCAAGATGGCGGTAAATATTTTCGAGAACCACAATAGAGTCATCTACAAGAACACCTACAACAAGTGAAAGGGAAAGAAGTGTCATGAGGTTCAGTGAGAACCCGAAAAGATACATGCCCGTAAATGTGGTAATGAGCGATGTCGGAATAGAAACGAGCACGATAAGGGAGTTTCGCAGACTGTGCAGAAACAGCATCATTACAAGTGCGACGAGAAGAACGGCAAGCATGAGATCGTGCTGAACTGCAGTAACAGCTTCGAGCGTGAATGTTGAGGCATCCTGTGCAATATCAAAGGAAAGGTTTTTCTCCTTATAAAGCTTTTCAAGCCGGGAAAGCGTCGCTCTTGTCAGGCGGCTCACATCAACAGTATTGGCATCGCTTTGCTTCATGACCATGATACCGACGGAGGCCCTGCCATTCAATCTTGTAAGAGTCGTAATCTCTCTGAAACCGTCCTCGACTTCTGCGACATCACGCAGCGTTACTTTTCCTGATGGGGTGGAGCGTAGAACAAGATCCCGTAGTTCATCAAGGGTTGTAAATTTGCCGGCAAGTCTGACCACAAACTGCCGGTCACGGTCATCAATTTTCCCTGTTGGAAAATCAAGATTTGCTTTTCCAACCTCTTTGAGCACATCAGGAACTGTCAGGCTGTAACTTTGGAGGCGTTGAAGATCAATATTGACGCGAATTTCGCGTTCACGTCCTCCGAGCAAATAGACCTGCCCTACCCCGGCAACACTTGAAAGAAGAGGCTTGATGTCGTTTTTGAGCATCCGGTAAAAATCCGTATCGGGCAAGGATGATGTGGCTCCAATACGAAGAACAGGAACCTCATCAAGCGCAAAACGGGTAATGACCGGTGGTTTTGCATCGTCTGGAAAACGGTCACGCACCTCATTGATTTTGCGCTGTGCATCCTGCAGTGCTTTTTCGATATTGGCAGAGTTGGAAAACTCAATGGCAACAACCGATAATCCTTCGGTTGATGTTGAGGTGATTGATGCTATTTTTTCAATAGCTGAAACAGCTTCTTCAACCGGTTTAGTCAACGATGTCTCAACCTCGCCCGGCGAAGCTCCTGGATAGCGGATGGAGACGGTAACAACCGGAGGAGTCATTTTTGGCAACAACTCATATTGCAGCTGGCCATAGCTGAAAAGGCCGAGAATGGTAAGTACCGTAAAGATAACGACAACCAGCGTCGGACGCTTTATAGCAAGTTCGGTAAGCGTCATGGCGTTGTCTGCCCTTTCTTTTGGCCAATGACAAGAACAGGTGAACCGTTGAGAAGTTCTGTCTGGCCGCTCGTCACAACACTTTCGCCTACATTCAGTCCTTCGAGCACCTCCAGCTCCTTCTGCAATTCCATCCCGGCAACAAAAGACTTTAAAAAAGCCTTCCCGTTACGAACCACAAACACTTCTGGCTTTCTAATACCCGAAACAAGGGCAATACGGGGAACAAGAACAGTCTCACGATTGCCTTCGCCTGTCGTGACTACTCTGGCAAACATACCTGATCGGAGCGCAGTTTTTTGAGGGTTCTGCAGAAGCACTTCAACTCTACAGGTATGGTCACGACCTGACTTGTCGCTCACCGCACTTACCCTACCACTGAATCTTTGACCTGGATAGATGTCGCAGGTCACCGTAAGCATTGTTCCTGGCACAAATTTGATAATATTGCGTTCGGAAACAAAGATGATGATCTTAACCTTTGTCATATCGACCATGTGTGCAACCTTCAGACCCTCATGAAGCAACTCACCCTGCTCGACAAAGCGAGAGGTGACGATCCCTGTAAATGGAGCCTTGACTTTAGTATCGCTGACCTTACGGGTGGCTGCGACAAATTCTGCTTGAGCCTCTTCGTTCTGAAGCTGCACGGCTTCAAAGGCTGAAAGCGGAACAGCTCCTTCCGCATAAAGTGTCTTGTAGCGTTCGACATCTCGCATGGTCTGGCGATAGTGAGCATCTGCTTTGCGCTGGCGTGAGGCTGCAAGTTCATCATCGACAATAAACAAAGCTTCTCCGGCATTTTTGTGTGAACCCGGTTCAGCCGATACCTTACGAATCTGACCCGCAGATTCAGAAAAAATGTCGGCTTCTCTGAAAGCCTCAACGGTACCGACTGTACTGAAGCTGTCACGAACAGCTGCTTTTGAAACCAGGGCAACAGTTACCGGAATAATGTCAAAAGACTTTTGGACAAAAGCTTTCTGCGGCTCCCGATGCTGAAAAAACCAGAATAGTGAGAGAAGAAGCAACATCAAAAATATGACAGAGAAGAGCTTGTTCTTTTTGAGTTTTCCAGCTATTGTTGGAACGATCTTCATGAGTTAGAGTTCAATAAGATGAACAAAAGCTTGATAAAAAAAAGCGAACCGAAGCCCGCTTTTCTTTATCGGCAAAAAGAGGAGACGTCTCAGCAGAAGTGGCTTGCAATAGAACACGATATATCTGCAGAAGCCTTGACATGCTCAACAATGGAAAGGATACCTGTCAGGTTTATAATGTTCTGGTCATTAACCGAAGACTTGATCGTTGCAAGTGCAGAGTCGTAGAGTTCCTGGATCTCTGTCATCATAACAAGCGTTTCACTGGCATGCTTCGAATTGCCGCTAACGTAAGCCTCTACCGCTTTTTTGATCATTTCAGCTGTAATGTCGCCCATCGGTTTTAAACCATACTCATCCTTATGCAGTTCCTGGACATTGGCAAATTTCACATATTCAGCCTTATCGGCTATGTTAAGTGCTAACTGGGCAAGTCGCTCAAGCTCACGGAGGATCATTCTGGCCTGTTTGATCGCATTAAGATCTTCTTCACCCAGATTCTGGAAGGTTACATAGGCAAGTGTCAGATATTCAACCTCGAACTTCCCTTTCCGGATATATGCTTCATCAAACTTGAAAGCTGAAGAGGCAAGTTCGATGTTGCCCTTTGTTGATGCCCGGATACTGAGCATCAGGTTATTTTCAACATTTGATGAAAGCTTGGTAAGCTTCTGCTTAAGTGATTCAAGCTGAACATAGACCGTCCCTTGTGGTTTTATGGAAAGACCAAACTTGACAGGATCGATCTTGATGGTAAATGCTTGAGGAGTTTCAGTGGTTTTCTGTGAGTCTCCAAAAAGTTTGCCTAACAGGTTAGCCATAAGGTTCAAACGCCATGCTTATGTTAAAAAAAATAGAATGTGTTGCTTAATTTAGCAGACCTGCAAGGTTAATTGCAAGAAAAAAACAAAAATGCTGTGACTATCAGTTGATGTGGGAGTGAGATTACGATCACTCATCAAGAGATTCAAGCAAGTTTTCATAGAAGTCACCTTTATGGCGGACAATTTCACCGGTTATGAGGTAAATTACTTCGCGGGCAATCATACTGGCATGGTCGGCCATACGTTCGATATAACGGGAGATGCTTAATGCTGCTATAAGCTCGTCAACATTGGCGACCTCGGTTTTCATCAGCATCGTTACCTTTTTAAAAGCTGCACGATGCATCACATCGATCTCCTCATCAAGGGCACAGACCTCTTCAGCAAGATTGCGGTCTTTTGAGATAAAGGCCTCAATCGACTGTTTGACCATATCACCGGCATGAACGCCCATTTTCTCGAATGCAAATGATTCGAGCATCTCCGAACTGATTTCAGGCATACGGTCAATGATGTGAACCGCCAGGTCACCGATACGTTCAAGATCATCGTTGATCTTAATGATGGTAACAATGGTGCGCAGGTCTCTTGCAACCGGCTGCTGCAGGGCGAGGAATGCCAGGCAACGCTCCTCAAGATCAACTTCCGCCTTATCAATTTCTTCATCAACCATCCTAATCTGGCGTGCACTTTCTACGTCCTTATTTTTTAACGCTTTCAGGGAGAGAAAGAAATTCTCCAGCACTTTGTCGGAGAGTTGAACAAGAACTTGCGAGAGTTCCTTTATAAGCTCATGGACCGGTCGTTCTGACATAGGTGTACTCTGGTTTCGTTAACTGAATCTTCCGGTTATA
>Ga0194047_10000507_pt1 | contig 26329 bp, 16 predicted proteins | sample JunL225m_MetaG_2_FD_160070 | JGI IMG/M metagenome (GOLD analysis project Ga0194047, IMG submission 160070) | Anoxic zone freshwater microbial communities from boreal shield lake in IISD Experimental Lakes Area, Ontario, Canada - Jun2016-L221-5m | ecosystem: Environmental > Aquatic > Freshwater... | reverse complement strand
AAGAAGAGCTAGATGAGATAGTTGAAGAAATAAACAACAGACCAAGAAAAACACTAAACTACAGAAAACCAATTGAAGTTTTTAACGAATTTTTATTTAACTGTTCGGTTTAGGAGTAGAATTCACCCATTAAAAAATGTGGATCACTGTAAATAGCAAAACACCTGTGTATAAGTTTGTTTAGTAAGTTTAGTTAGTTTTGTTAGTTTTGTTAGTTTTGTTAGTTTAGTACTTGACAATTCTCCCCTTTTATAAAGTGATAGCTCAAATTATTTAATTATATTTATTTATAACTATCTAATACGTAATTAGCCCTTCGACAGATGTCACGCTCAGCGTGACAGAGAGGTTAGATTCCTGCTTTCGCAGGAATGACAAACCCGCTGGAGGATGTTCCCACAGATATTAGTGAAAAAAGCAGCCAAAATAAAGGTACAACGAAGAGGAAAGCAATAAAAAAGCTCTAGCTAGCACTAGATTTTTTCAAACTTTTACAAAAAGCCTCCCACTACGGGAGGCTCTTTTTTTATATCTTACTCAGCAAGTCCTCGATACTTACTCTCACTTGCTCCATGGTATCTCTATCACGGATGGTGACTGTATTATCCGACATAGTGTCGTAATCGACGGTCACACATATCGGAGTCCCTATTTCGTCCTGTCTTCGGTATCTTTTACCTATTGAACCTCTTTCATCATATTCGACTATACCTTCAATATTTTTTCTTAGCATTGTCACAATATCTTTCGCCTTGTCTGCAAGGCCGTCCTTTTTCATGAGTGGTAATATTGCCACTTTGACAGGAGCAAGCCTCTTGTCGAGCTTCAAGACTATTCTAGTTTCACCATTGACCTCTTCTTCCGTATAAGCATTATCCAGAAACATGAAGAACAAACGACCCAAACCTGCAGAAGTTTCCATTATATGAGGTAGAAATTTTTCATTTCTTGTATCATCAAAGAATTCCAGCTTAGCACCTGAGAATTTGGCATGCTGAGTTAAATCATAATTACCTCTGGCATGAAATCCTTCAACCTCTTTGAAACCATTTAATGATGTGAAATTGTATTCAATATCATATGCTTCAGATGCATAGTGAGCTAGTTTTTCATGTTTATACCAATGTATGTTTTCTGCAGGAATTCCATATTCTAGATACCAATTCCATCTATATTCCTTCCAGCTGTCATAACTTTCTTTCATAACATCAGGATGTAGGAAATATTGCATTTCCATCTGTTCGAATTCTCTCGTTCTAAAAATAAATTGTCGAGCAACTATTTCATTTCGAAAGGCTTTCCCAACTTGTGCAATACCAAAAGGTAGCTTTGGATGAAGTGATTCGACAACATTTTTGTATTGAAGATAAATACCTCCACATGTTTCTGGACGCAAATACACCACATTTTCTTCTGAAAGTTTATCAATTGGTGATCCCATATTTGATTTCACCATTAGAGAAAATCGCTTAGCTTCTGTAATATCCTTGGAACCACAAACAGGACACTTAATTTTATCTTCGTGACGAAGAGCATCAAGTTCAGCATTTATTACGTCTATTGGTGCTTTATCTGCATTGATGCCAAATTCTTCAAGTATATGATCAGCCCTAAAACGATTTTGACAATTACGGCAATCCACTTGAGGATCATCGAAACTATCAACATGACCAGATGCGACCCATGCTGTAGGATGCATAAATATTGCACTATCCAAGGCATAAACATCATCTCTTTCTTGAACCATGCTTTTTTTCCAAGCTTTGGCGATATTATCCTTCAAAAGAGTACCGTAATGACCATAGTCAAAAACAGCAGAAAATCCGCCATATATTTCAGATGATGCATATACGAAACCTCTTGTCTTGCAGAAAGCTGCAAACTTTTCTAAATCAATCTTTTTTTCTGTCATGGTTAGTTAGTTTAATTAGTTTAGTTAGTTAGTTTAGTTAGTTAGTCACGAAAGACCATGTTAAAATTAATATTTAATTATGTTTTTTGTTATTGTATATGACATTGTTTTTTTTAATTTTTGATGTGTTTATTATTCCTTCTCAGAATTGTCATGGTGTACGAAGTCTCTGTCTATACCAGGCTTATCGAAGTAAATGTCACCCTGAGCCCTTCGATAAACTCAGGGCAGGCTTTGTCGAAGGGCGACTGTTGGAATAATCCTACAGTCCTGGTTCGACAGGCTCACCATGACAACTTATTAAACCTATTAAACATAAGAACCTTCTAACTATCCTCAGAAGCAAAAAACCCCTCACGCTTACACGCAAGGGGTTCAATTTCTATTAAGACGATCATACTTCGACTAGCTCAGTATGACAACTTTTTTATAATGAACGGTTCCACCCAAGTTTCTCTTTAGTAATTAGCTAAAAAGACACTTTAATTCTGATTAAGTTGTTGCCAATTCTTTGTCAGCTTACAATATCCTGACTCGCTTACATAATTATAACACAAATTTTCAAAATTCAATTCTCATCAACTTAAAAAGAACTGAAATATTTTTTTCAAATCTCCCCACATACCATCCAATGTTTTTTCAACTTCTTTCGCAGTACCTGCACCTGATGCGATTAATGTGTCTTTAACTTTTTCAATTTCAGTTAATTTTTTATTTATTTCAGAAATCATGCCTGGATTGCGATAATCCCATAAATTTAGTTGAGCTATAACACCAGCCAAATTGGAAAGGCTTGCCACCTCGTAATCGCCAAATTTTGTTCCATTCCCATGGACTTTTTTCAATTTCTCAAAAGTAGCCGTAGTTAAATCCTGCAGAGCTTTATTTTCTTTACCATTTATTTTGAACATAGTTAATCCATACATTTCATCGCTAAAATCCAGCTTATCAGTTTTCAAATATTCCTGATATTTGTCGATTATATAACCTAGGGATGCAGCCTCAATACTTCTATCAAATAAATCCTTCGCAGTAGCTTTGGTTTGTTTCGATCCACCGTTCCAAATATTTGAAAATTCAGTCGTGGCTTTATCTGGAGTTTGTCCAAGATTATTATCAGTATAAAATTTTTCAATAAACTGAATATTCATCCTAGCTAGGTTTTCATATAATCGAGTACTAACTGGAGCTGTTCCAGATATTTCAGGACTTAAAAATATTTCTACAGAATTACTATTTCTTAAATATTGAATACTTTTTAATAAAACATCCAACCGATTAGGATTATTCTCTGGTGAAGTAGTTTCCAAATAATTAGCAACATAGGCATAAATAGAGCTATCCGAAAAATTTTCCACAGACTTGGACAACAATGAATCAGCTATTTTTTGTGTTTCAGTTAAGGTTGATACAGGACGTGGTGTAATAGGTGGAGTAATTGTTGGTTTCGGAGTTTTCGTTGAAGCTTTTAATCCTGTTGTTGGAGAAGGTGTTGTATTTTCTACATCAGGTCGTGCAACGAATGTTGCAATACGCTGATCTTCAGAAAGTGTTGTAGCCGAAACAGGCGGAACAGGAGTCTCTCGTGGAGTATCACTGCATGCTGCTAATCCCATAGATAATTGCAATAAGGCAACTCCCAAGAGAAACTTATTGCCGAGTCGAGTACTTGCAATCTTATCATAAACTCTTCCGAGAAAGCATCTTGGCACTTCATTTTGAGGTGATCTTATTGGACTATTTGTTAATATTTTTTCAGGAGATTTCGAGCCCATATTTGTAGTTTCAATATACCGATTATAGCAAATTATATATATTTTTGAACCTTTCTTCCTAAATTTCCATTGCGTATTGTAGCCTGAGTTACTGACGGTCCTATTTGAGGCTGAGGTGTCGGTTGTTTGCTTGTCATATTGGGTTTTGGAGTTTGGTATGGATTGTTCGGATGAGCTGTATCAAAACGAGGAGTTGGAACAACTATCTTGCAGGCTTGTTCTGAACAGCTAGGACCAGAATCTTGTGGAATTAATGGATGGCTCAATGTTTCTGATAAGGAACGAGAATACCAATCAAACCCCAATGAAACAATAATTACAAGCGCAATAGTACCAAGCCCCATCGCAGCTGGTTTCAAAATATCTGGATATTTACCTTTCATTGGAAGACCCTTCGGATCGTCTAGATTAGCCCCATCATCACCAAGTCTTTCAAGAATTTCACGAATTTCTTTCTCGTACTTTTTCATTGGAATATAATAATGCGGGATTATATCCTATTCAATAAGACTTTTTCAAAGTTTTTTGCACTTTTAATAAAAAAGTATATAATTTGGTAAATATTAGTGTACATGGTCATTAACATATACAATCCAGTATGTTGTACTCTCTTCTGAGAGTACTGATCATTTAACCAAAATTCAGGCTCTCGGGAAACCGTGAGCTTTTTTGTTTTTTAATTTTATTAATGAAATATTATGAAATTTTTATTTGTATATGCACATCCAGATGATGAAACCTTCGGTGCTGGAGGCACAATCCATAGATTGGTACTGGAAGGTCATGACGTTTTCACAATTACAGCAACAGATGGCTCTGCGGGCAGTATTTTGAACAGAAATAAGAAGAAATTTGAAGGAAAAGATATAAAAACAATTAGAAGAAGTGAATACAAAAATGCTACAACTATATTGCAAGTCGGCAAGAGCAAAATATTAGATTTTGATGATGGTCAGATGAATAACAGTCACATTTGGGGAAAACTTACTAATACTATAAAAAACATTATTGAAGGTTACAAACCTGATGTAGTCGTAACTTTTGAAAATACTGGCTGGTATTACCATTTAGATCATATAGCAGTTTTCGTAGCTGTGAATAAAGCCGTTCTTTTATCCAGTTATAAAGTAAAGGCCCTTCTCTACAATCATTTTTCTGCATTAGATTATTGCCAGAATATTTATACCAATCCTCTTGAGAAAAAGAACATCACACATACGGTAAATGTAAGTCAGTTAAAAAATGTTAAAATAAGTGCCATGGTAAAACATGAGTCGCAGATTGACGATAATGCTCTAGTTTTTATTGATAAAATAAAAGAAAATGATCACATAGAAGAATTTGAGCTGGCATATAGTACAATACCTGGGGAGGGTATATTAGAAGACAGCGGAATTTTTGATAAAATAAGTTAAATTTTTTAACAAATGAAACAATTAAAGCTCTACAACACAATGTCCAGATTGCTGGAGGATTTCGAACCTATGGATCCTAAACATGTAAAAATGTATGTCTGTGGACCGACTGTTTACAGCCTACAGCATATTGGGAATATGAGAGCTGCATACGTGGGAGATATGATATTCCGATCGTTGAAATATCTAGGCTATGACGTAACATTTGTTAGAAATTATACTGATGTCGGGCATCTAGTAAGTGACGAAGACGAAGGTGAAGATAAGATGGAAAAAGGGTCAAAAAAAGAAGGACTTACACCATTACAACTTGCAGATAAATATATCAAACAATATGAAAGCGATACCAAACATCTTGGCAACGAAGAACCAAGTGTCAAAGTTCGTGCTACTGAAACAATAAAAGAAATCATAGATATGATTCAGACTCTATACGACAAGGGTTACGCATACATCACCGATGAAGCTGTATATTTTGACACTCAAAAATATATTGACGATAAAGAAAAGAAAGGTTTTACAGCATATAATAAATTAAACCGTCAAAAGCTTGAAGATAATATTTCTGGTGCTGGCCATGGAAGCGCAGAAACAGAAAAGAAAAAGCACCTTCACGATTTCGCTCTTTGGATATTTCAATACGGTGAGCATATTTCTCACGCTCAGCATTGGCCTTCACCATTTAAAACAGAACAAAATCCTGAAGGAGATGGTTTCCCTGGATGGCATATAGAATGTTCAGCAATGTCAAAAAAATTTCTTGGAGATAAAATCGACATTCATGTCGGCGGTATTGAACATATACCAACTCACCACACGAATGAAATAGCACAAAGCGAAGCAGCAAATGGAGAATCTCCTTTTTCAAAATATTGGCTTCATCTCGAACATTTATTGGTTGATGGAGGAAAAATGTCGAAATCAAATGGCACAGGTTTTGCCATTAAAGATTTGGAAGCTAAAGGATACTCTGCTCTGGATCTAAGATATTTTTTTCTATGCGCACATTATAGATCTCAACAAAATTTTACTTGGGATGCACTCGACGCATCATCACGAGGGTTAAAGAAGTTGAAACATCGAATTAGAAATATTTTGAAAGATGATGATACAAATAATGAAGGAAAAAATAAATCAAAGCTTGATGCAAAAACAAATATTGAAAATTATAAAAAACAATTTGATGAATATATTTCAAATGACTTCAATACTAGCGGTGCACTCAGCACAGTATGGGATATTTTGAATGATGATAATATTTCGCGAAAAGAACAAAGAGATTTAATATTGAGTTTCGATGATGTACTCGGTCTTCAATTCAAAAATTTATCAGTAGAAAAATTTGATGAGCTTGAAGATATGGAAGAATATATTAATAAAGTAAAAATTAAAGTTGAAGAAAGAAATATATTCAGAAAAGAAAAAAATTTCAAAAAAGCAGATGAGTACCGAGATGAAATTAATAAATTATTGAAAGAAACAAATTTCGTACTTCATGATTATCCAGATGGCAGAAGCGCAATAGTACCGAAACAATAACCTGTATAAAATTTATAATATTCTCCACTTTTATAAGTGATAACTCAAATCCCAATTCTCCCCTTTTAAAAAGGGGAGATGTCACAAAGTGACAGAGAGGTTATTGTGTTCATTCCCCAAATCTCCCCTTTTAAAAAGGGGAGATGTCACAAAGTGACAGAGGGGTTAGATTCCTGCTTTCGCAGGAATGACAGATTATCGGGAGGAAGGGGGGTGCCGAAGGCGGGGTGTGTTCATTCCGTTCTTTGTTTTGAAATTTTCCGACAGTCGCCCTTCGACGGGCTCAGGGTGACATTCCCTTCGACGAGCTCAGGGTAACAACAAGAATGCATGAATTCCTGCTTTCGCAGGAATGACAGATTAAGGGGATGAGCCTGTGGTGTGCTCTTCGAAGATCTATGTCATTTCGAACGTTAGTGAGAAATCTCGTTAATTAATAAGACGATATGTTGCTAAGCTTTAATCCGACGAGATCCCTCATTTCATTCGGCATGACATAGAAAGGGATATGAAGCTATATGGATTCCTGCTTTCGCAGGAAAGACAAGTAAAAAATGCTATTCAGCTGTATTAAAGACATAGCGCTAAATAAATCGCTAATGTATTTAATACTTTGAAACTTATTTTGTAGGTGCAACAGTCAGTGTCAGTTGTTGTTGCTGTATACTTTCTTGAAGTTGTCGTAAAGTTTCTGGATCAATTTGCTGTGAATTTGTACTATCTTTTGGAATAAAAAATAGTATAATTGTAACAACTGTACTAATCAGCATTGCGACCATCAAAAGGACTGCAAAGAATTTCCATGCGATACTTGAAATATCACGGTAACTTATTCTAAACTGTTTAAATGACTTGTTTTGTTTTTTATTCTGTTTACTCATAGTTAGTATTAAATCAAATATTTATGACAAAATCAAAAATATCGGTAGAGAGCAATTTTTTGAGTAATCCAAGAGGAAATAACAAATCGATAAAAAATACGATAAAGTCTAAGGCTCCTATTTTTTCTTCTTTAACAATTATTATTATTTTTGTAGGACTTATTGCAGCAAGTTATTTCACAGGATTATTTAATATAAAAAATTATAAAATAATTGGTAATAGCCAAGTAGCAAAAATTGATATTGAAAATGCAATCAGCAGTGAGACTGATAACAAATTGATTCTTACCGTAAACCCTGATAGTATAGAAAAAGGCTTGAGAGATAAATTTAAAATACTTTATTTCGCAAGAGTGACGAAAGAACTGCCTTCGACATTGGTTATTGAAGTTAAAGAACGTACCAAAGCAGCAGTAATTAGGACTCTTGAAAATATTGTTTTGGTTTCTCAAGATGGTGTAGTTATACAAGAACTTTTAGAAAACCAAATTGTAAATGAAATGTATCAAAATATTCCGGTTGTAAAAATGATTGATGATCCAAAAAGAAATATTGGATATCAGTATGACGCCGATTATATTAAATCCATTTCAACTTTTGTAAACAGCTGGAATGAATTGAAAGCACCAGCATATAATTCTATTCTGATAGATAAAGAAAAAAATGTTAAAATAGCTTTATCAAGTAATACAATTATTACTGTTTCACTTAACGATCCGAATATAGATTACAAAAACCTAGTTTCTGATTTGACTGGGGTATATAATAGATTGTCGACAAATCAGAAAATTAAAAGTATCGATATGAGATTTGACAAAATAGCTGTAACTTATTTTTAACATTTTGTAACATGGCCAAGAACATAATAACTGGTATTGATGTAGGATCATCAAAAATTTGTACTGTAATAGCATCCTTCGAAGATGACATAGACAGCAAACCACAAGTTATAGGAACATCGATTGTAGAATCAAAGGGAATAAAAAGAGGTGTAGTAATAAATATTGAACAGGCAGTAACGTGTATTAGTGATTCATTGGAACTTGCAGAAAAAATGTCTGGACTCACAGTATCGTCTGTAATTGTTTCCGTAAATGGTTCACATATTGCAAGTATAAATAATAAAGGCGTAATCGCAGTTGCCAACAGAGATGAAATTTCAAAAGATGATGTCGAGAGAGCTGTTGAAAGTGCAAAGACAGTTGCTATCCCCAATTCTAGAGAAATTATTCATGTGCTTGAAAGAGAGTATGTTGTAGATTCTCTCCCAGGCATAAGACAGCCTATTGGAATGTCGGGAACAAGATTGGAAGTTGATACACATATAATTTCAGCAGTGGTAACGGCAACTCATAATTTGAAAAAACCATTTGAACAAATACGAATAAATTTAGATACTACAGTTTTTACAGGTTATGCATCTGCAGAATCTGTTTTGACTAATACAGAAAAAGAACTTGGCGTTATGTTACTAGACATCGGTGCTGGTACAACTTCAATTACTATATATGAGGACGATGCTATTTGTTATAGTGGTTGTGTACCTTACGGAGGATCATTAATTACAACAGATCTTGCAAGTATTTTACGACTTTCAACAACTGATGCTGAAAAGTTGAAAATAAATTTTGGAAAAATTATTGATTTAAAAAATAAAAAAACTGTTATTAAATCAGACTCACCTTCTTTTTTGCGTAAAGATTCTGATGCGAAAGTTGAAGAAAAAAAAGATGACTTCGATGGCGATACATATGATGTGAAGGCGTTGAATTTGGAAAATATTGATTCTATATCCAAGAGAATGTTTGACGAAATTGTAGAAGCAAGATTGGAAGATATTTTCGAATTTGTCGTAGACGAAGTTACCAAGGCTGGATATGAATATAAACAACCAGCAGGAATCGTAATAACTGGTGGTACTGCAAATTTATACAATATTTCAAAAATTATTCAAAAACATCTAGGTGTTCCAGCACGAATTGGTACACCACATGCATTGATTGGAATGACAGATGAAATTGAATCACCAGAATTTTCTGTAGTACAAGGATTGATTCTCAGAGGTATGAATTTGGAAAGTGAGATAGGAACAAGTGGAGGACCATCAAAAGTAGGTTCTACTTTAAGTTCAGTATTTGGTTGGTTCAAAAAATTTGCACCTTAATATTATAGGACAATAGCATTATATAGTTGATGAATGGTAAAATATGTTTTATATTAGACATGAATCGTAGAGAATAAAAGAATTATTAATTTAGATTTTGAAATTATGTTAATCAAACCTGACTCATCACCCGCGGCAAGAATAATCGTGGTAGGTGTTGGAGGAGCTGGATGTAACGCTGTAAATACAATGATATCTATGGACATTCAGAATGTCCAATTCGTTGCAATGAATACAGACAAGCAAGCTCTTGATTCAAATTTAGCTCCAAATAAAATTGTACTTGGACAAGAAACTACCAAAGGATTGGGTGCAGGTGGTAATTGGGAAATAGGTAAAGCTGCAGCAGAAGAAGATATTGAAATTATTCACGAAACTCTTGCAGGAGCTGACATGGTTTTCATTACTGCCGGTATGGGTGGTGGTACTGGAACAGGTGCAGCACCAGTTGTAGCAGGTATTGCAAAAGGTTTGGGTGCATTAACTATTGGAGTTGTATATCAGCCATTTAATTTCGAGGGAAGAAGAAGAGCAGAAAACGCCAAAAGAGGTTTGGATGAAATGAAGGATAAGGTTGATACATTATTAACTATTCCAAATCAAAAAATATTAGAAACGATTGATAGAAAAGTTTCTTTCATAGAAGCTATGAAAAAAGGTGATGATGTATTGGGACAGGCAATTAAAAGTATTTCAGATATAATTACTGTTTCAGGATTTATGAATGTAGACTTCGCAGATGTAAAAAGTGTGATGAAAGATGCTGGTTCAGCAGTTATGGGTATGGGATTGGCAAGCGGTGATGATAGAGCTATTGTTGCGACAAGACAAGCAATTAGTTCACCACTTCTAGATCTTTCTATTGGAGGTGCGAAAAATGCTCTTGTTAGTATCACAGGTAATAGAGAACTTTCAATGCATGAAATATCTGAAGCAATGGAGATTGTTCAACAATATCTTTCTGATGAAGCAAATGTTATTGTTGGTGCTGCAATCGATGATAAGATGGATAAAGATATTAAAGTTACAGTACTTGCAACAGGTTTTGCTGATAAAACAGTTATGTCTCCAAATGTTCCTACTCAACGACCAACAGCAAATTATCAACAACCTGTTTTTCAACATCAACCAATTAATACACAACAAGCTCCGGTTCAACCACAAGTTATACATCGACCACAACAAACGCAACCAGAGGATTTTGATATAACTAATTATAGACAAAAACCTCAAGAGGAGGAAGAATATTTATCAACTTCATTTAAAAAAAGTAATCAGAATCCAGCCTTCCCTGAGGCATCTAGAAAAGGAGCTAATGATATCAATCAGAATGATGAAGATATTACACAAATTCCCGCATTTATTCGTAGAAATGCGTTCAACAAGAAATAAAATTGTAAAGTTTTCCCCTTCGATAACATGCCGCCAAGTGGCATCCCGTTGGATTTCTCTATCAAGTGGGTTTCAAACTTGTCTTCTAAAAATCCCTCCCCGCGGGAGGGTGTCAGCCGAAGCTTTAGCGTAGGATGACGGAAGGGGTTAGCGAAAGATGAGGCGGGGTGTGTTCATTATATTATTCTCCCCTTTTATAAAAGGGGAGATGTCCGTTAGGACAGAGAGGTTATAAGGGGTTTGTGTAGGAACAGGCGGAGTGTGTTCTGTATTAATTCCCTCCCTCGGGAGGGTGCCCGCTCAGCGGGCGGAAGTGGTTTGCACCACCCCTTGCTCCCCTCCTCGGAAAGGAGGGGAAAAACTCCGACAGTAGTCCTTATTTTTATTTTCCAACGAGATGCCGCTAAGCGGCATGACATATTTTTTCCCCAACTCTTAATTTTTAATATTAATTGTTAACTTACTAACCCCTCCTGCGTAGAAGGGGCTTTGTGACATACAAGTTAAATTATTACTTCTTTCTTCCCCTATTCTTTATCAATAATCCGAATCTTTCTGTCAGATTATATTTATAGAATACATAAGATACTGCTACCAAACCACCACCAATTCCCATTGATACGATCAAACTATCGACTATACCTGTATTAGGTAAGAGACAAACAGCCATAGTAGATTGTGAAGATGGACCTGGCGGATTAGTAATTATTGCTGTATTTATATATGTCAGACAATCTGACTGTGTTGGTGCTTTTACTTTAAATGTAATAGTTAGATATTCACCTGATGCAAGTATTATTCCACCAGTATTGTTTATTGCGAAAACAATATTCTGACCTGAGACAGTAGCTGTTACACTAGTTGTAGATCCATTTGAAACAGTTATTGCAGCAGTTCCTGATGTATAAGTAAATCCAGTTGGCAAATAATCAGTAATTTCTTTTATTGTAGAACTGTAACTGCCTGTTGCAGTAGCTTTCAAACTTACATTAAATGTACCTCCTGGTGTAGTACTTTGAGGTGTTGATGTTTTTACTAACTGTAAACTTGGTGAACATAATCTGGTGTTTACATTAATAACATATGAATTTGTTGGCTTTTCTCCTGTAGGAATACCACTAATAATAATTGCATTATTTGGAATTCTGACAATACACTCAGGTGGTTGGCCTACAATATCAGATCTTAATCGTAAACTAAATTTCAACGATATTGACCCGCCAGTAGGAATACTGACTCCAGTCCATGTAACTTGTCCATTTCCACCATTACCGTTAGCATCGAATGTAGGTCTATAATTATTTGGTGTACTTGGATTGCTATCCATTGCATTGAATTGATCAAAGTATGTTGCATAAGGAAGACTTAAATTATCAACAACAGTTAGATTAGAATAATCCACTGTACTCGATCTATCTCTCAATGTAATGTGGTATTCCACAATATCACCAGCTGTAAAGATTTGAGTTGCATTATTTGTGTCACTAGTTGCAAACGCTTCCTTCACAATTGATGGAGGAACATCTCCAAGTGGATGAGATATGAAGTCACGACATTCTCCTAAACTCTGATTTGAAGAAGCTACACTGACTCCATTTGTAACCACATAATTTCCAGATGCAGTGGCTTGTATAACGAGTCTTGCTTCATAGTATTCTCCAGGTGCAATTGAGCTAATTGCATTCCAAGTTACTGAAGTTTCAGTGCCAGCAAATGTAGCAGGTGTTGAAATTGAAGCTGTGTCGCCAACATAGCCCGTACAAGTTCCTGATGTAGCATCGAATCCACTACATTTTCTTAATGAAGCTGCTGGATTACTATTATTATCAGTCGTGAAAACAGCAGTACCAGTTCCTGTTGTTATGGTCAATGAATCTGAAACAGTAACATTTGTCATTGGGGCTGTTCCTTTATTAGAAACAACAACCTTATAAGTCACTTTATCATTTTGTGCTAATCCAACAGATTCACAACCTGGTGTATTTGGATATACATTTTTGCATGTATCTATTCCAGTAATAGGTGTGGAATTTTGTAATACAGCTATTTTATCAACTTCACATCGTGGAGTTGTCGATGAGATGACTAAAGATAGATTACATAATTGGCTACGATATTCTTGACCTGAATTGGATGCAAATCCTATAAATTGAACATTAGTTCCTGTGCTAGGAACAGTGAAGGAACCAGAAAATGCATTAGTGCCACTTTGTCTTGCTACAGCAGAACCACCTGTTATGGTAGTATCAAAACCTGATTCTGTAGTATTAGTTCCAGTTATTGTGACAGACAAGACATCACCTGCAGTTACAATTGAGCCACTTGTTAATGCAATACTGTTTCTCGTAACTGCTATACCTGCACAAGATCTCTGTGTAAGAGGTGTAGTAACTGGCACTGATGAACTGACTACACTTGTTGTTGGTGGTACTGATGAATTTACAACTCTTGTTGTTGGTGGTACTGATGAACTTATGACACCTGTTGTTGGTGGTACTGATGTGACAATCGTTTTACAGACTACATCAGGATTAGTATTTTGAGAGGAAGTGCAATCTGATTGGCTTAAATATCCTGTTTTACCATTACCTGCATCACAGTACCATGAATTTGTTGTATTATTCCATCTCAATCCAGCTTGATTTGTAGAATTACACGTAATTTGTCCAGGAGTAGCAGGACCATCACAATAAAAACATGTTAAATTACCACCAGAACATTGATTATTACATGCATTTAAATCTGAACCTTCACCTGATAGACATAATTGCCCCTTCGTTACTAGAGAACCAGGTATACAAGCCCGTCCACTAGTTCCGTCTTGACATTTATAACATTGTGTCATGGGAGTTCCTGGACATTTATAATAGTTACCACAGATAGCCGCATTTCCAGAAGAACCAGCAGGCAAATCAGCACAATTAATACCACATTCACCACCAGAGCCCATTTGCCCAACGGATCCATTACAATAATACCACCCATCAGCTTGTTTTGTAGCTCCTCGACAATCACAATTTGCCATTACACCATTCACTCCAGGATCACCTAAATTTGGTACACTTTGAAACTGTGTTTCAGCACAAGGAAAACCATCTTTTGTCCTACAAGATGCTCCAGAAACTAACCAGTTACTATAAGTTGCGCAGACATTATTAGATAAACAAACTTTTGATGAACAGTCTGCTGATGAAGCACATTCGTTAGCACCTAAACATTGTGCTGGATTTCCAGATGCACATCTATTTCTTCCAGCATCACAAGGATTGGCTCCACATGCACATTGACTCGTATTAGAACCATTACATGCTTGCATACATATATTGTTAGTAGCACAAAATAATCCTGATTGACATTGTTTTCCTCCACTACAGTTGCCACCTTCACCGACAGTACCAACTGTTGGCACTGGAGTGTTTGTAGATGATGCACATGCTGTACATCCAGCTCCATTGTCATAACAAGTACCACCTTGTTTTTGTTGACAATAGGCATTTTTATCTGCGGCAGTGCAGGTAGTTCTAGTAAATATTTGTGGATCATTCACAGTACAATTTAAGTTTCCACATAAATACTGATTTGAAGACAATGTTCCATTTGTACAACCACAGTCGGAACTATTACCACACCATGCATCCAACTCTCCACTAGCTACATCTTTGGGTGCTAGACCGCAAAATGTACTTTTATTTTTTTGTACTCCATTAACTGTACACATTGAAGCTGGAGATGTTGGACCAGTACAATTACTTAAACAATTAGCTAGATTTTTTTTACAAATACCTTGATCTCTCAGAATATTATTATAAGTTTGAGCCTGCGGACAAGATGGTAACCCTCCTTGTGCATTACATTCTGCAAGAAGATTAGCTAATTGAGCATCTGTTGCACATATATTTGTGCTATTACACGCATCTTGACATGTAGCCGCTTTATTTTTATCACCACCAACACTTCTGGATTGTAGTAAAACCGCTGTTCCGATTGCTACAGCTGCTATAATTATTGTAAAAATTATAACAAAAATAAGAGTCAGACGAGACTTGGTAATACTAATTGACATCGTACGGTGATTAAAACCTAATAATTATAAGCGACAAAGATAACTACACGTATTATTTATACTATTACATAATGCTTTAATTTTTTTTATATGTCAATATTATTTATCGTATAACTATGATTTACAAATATTTATTTTTGTTTAAGTATTTTGTACTTTTTTATTTATATAATTCAACTTTTCTTTTGCTTGCATATAAATAATATGTCGTTATAATATATTTTATAAACATTATTCTATGGAATACCTGGCAATTTTATTATCTATTTCATCACTAATTGTATCCATTACTGCAATTGTATTATTACTTCAGCAAAAAAAAATATTAAATAAATTTTTTGGTGATGAATCTACTAAGAATTCGATTATTGAAAATATAGATAAATACTATAAAGATATTCATACTGCATTATCAGAATATGAGTCGACAAATAAAACATTAGAAAAAATAATTAAAGATAATAAAGAAAATTTTTCTGCATTCAGTATCAGACGGTTCAATCCATATGAAGATACAGGTGGAGATCTTTCGTTTTGTTTTGTATTATTAGACAGAAGAAGTAGTGGTATTATGATGACATCACTACACAGCAGAGAAAGAACTCGAATTTATACGAGAGTTATCGAATCAGGTATATCAAGTGTTGAATTATTATATGATGAGAATGAAGCGTTGAAAGAGGCGTTGGCAAAAGTATAAATAGTTATATTTTGTATTATATTTAAATTTTAGAAAAGTGAATATAAAAATAAAAGAAAAACACAATGTAGATAAACCAGTTGAATTATCTATAGAAAAAGGACTTATTACAAAAGTAACAGAGCCAAATAAATTTATTGTTTTTTTGAAAAGATGGTATTTACTTTTATTGACACTTATTATAATTTTTTCAGCAGGAATAGGAGGCTATTTTTATATTTCTTCAAATTTGCAAACATCACTTGGTTCTTTCTCTGCAAATTCAGACTCTAATGATAACAAAGGCACTTATGCCCCGAAAAAAGTATTTTTAGAAAGTCCAACAAATGGCGCATGGATTCCAGAAGATAAATTTGCAGAACGAAAGAATAATAAAATTCTAACAGTAATGATAGAAAACTTAGCAGGAAGTAATGGAGCTCGACCACAAGCAGGACTTCAAGATGCAGACATTGTTTATGAAACATTAGCGGAAGGAGATATAACTAGATTCATGGCGGTTTTTTGGAATAATCATACCGATGATACCTCAAGTATAACAACAGATAAAGTAATGCCTGTGAGATCTGCAAGAAAGTATTATATTGATTGGTTAATGGAATACAACGATCCTCTATATATGCATATTGGTCAAGCAGAATCAGAAATTGAAGCCACAAATGCATTGGGTGCATTAGCTAGATATGGAATTAAAGATGTTTCTGGAGCTGGTAATTCATTCGATAGAGATCATACGTGTGAGATTACGAAAAGTCAGGAGCATTGTGCATTTAGTGATACCAAAACTTTGTGGGACATTGGCAAACAAAAAGGCTGGACTGGTTTGGGCGATGTTCAAATGTTGAAATATAAAGACGATTTAGTAATGGATCAAACACTAACTTACAAAGATGCCACAGATATATCAGTAGATTTTCTAGGTTATCCCGAAGATTATGGTGCGAAATGGGCTTATGATTCAGCAACAAATTTGTACAAAAGGTCTATTGGTAGTAGCAAAATGTTAGATCAAGTTTCTGGAAATCAAATTACAACAAAAACATTGATTGTACAAAATACTTCAATTACAGTTTCTGAAGATAATGGTAAATGGCATAAGATTATTAAGACAATTGGTTCTGGCGATGCATGGATATTTCAAGATGGTAAAAGTGTAGAAGCTACTTGGAAAAAGGATAAATTAACAAATCGTACTAAATACTACGATAAAGTTTCTGGTAAAGAACTTTCTTTAAACAGAGGTAAAATGTGGATCACAGTAACTGGTAAAACACCGGTGGTTAAGTAGGTTAAGTAGGTTAAGTTGGTTAAGTTGGTTAAGTTGGTTTAGTTGGTTAAGTTGGTTTAGTTGGTTAAGTAGGTTTAGTTGGTTAAGTAGGTTTAGTTGGTTTAGTTAGTTTAGTTAGTTTAGTTAGTTTAGTTAGTTAAGTTAGTTTAGTTAGTTTAGTAAAATGTTGTCATGGTGAGCCTGTCGAACCATGATGTAGGAAATCCATCTGTCGCCCTTCGACAAAGCCTGTACTGCGAGTACTCATGGTGACATAATTTTTAATTTTTAATTTTTAATTTTTAATTTTTAATTTTTAATTCTTAATTCTTAACTCTTAACTCTTAACTCTTAACTCTTAATTTTTAACTCTTAACTCTTAACTTCCCTCCAACAAAAAAAGGAACCCTTACGAGTTCCTTAAAATTTTTTGTAAAAAGATTACCAGTTAAAATGAGAATAAGCTTTGTTAGCTTCTGCCATTTTATGCATTTCTTCTTTCTTACGAAATGCTGTACCTGTATTGTTGAAAGCATCAACAAATTCAGCACTGAGTCTGAGATACATATCCATTCCTTTTCTTGCTCTAGCAGCGTCGATTAACCATTTCATTACTAAGAAATTGGCTTGATCGTCAGTTAGAGGGACTGGAATTTGAAGATTTGCTCCCCCTACTCTTCTAGATCTCAGTCTTACTGCTGGTTTCAAAGTAGTCATTACTTTGGTAAATATTTCAATTTGTTTTAAATTTGGTTTATTCAGCTTATGTAAAGCATCATCCAATGCACCATAAACAATTGTTTGTGCAGTAGACTTCTTACCATCAAGCATAACCATATTTATAAATCTGGATAATAGTACATCTCCATATAATGGATCTGGTGCTATTACTCGTTTAGGTGCTTTTTTTCCTCTCATATCAAATATACTAATTAATAATTACAAATGACTCTATCCATGAATAACAAATGCAGCAAGCATTAAATCATTTGCCATTCGTAATTGGAAATTACTTTTTGGCTACAGCTTCTTTAGGTGTTTTTGCACCATAAATAGATCTGCTCTTTCTTCTCTTAGCTACTCCTTGAAGATCATATCTTCCTCTGACAATTTTGTATTTCACGCCAGGAAGATCTGGAACTCTACCTGCTTTTACCATTACTACACTGTGTTCTTGAAGATTATGTCCTTCTCCTGGAATATATGCCAATACTGACATCCCATTTGAAAGTTTAACCTTTGCGATTTTTCTCAAAGCTGAGTTAGGTTTCTTAGGAGTCATTGTACGAACTGTAGTACAAACACCTCTTTTGAAAGGATTGTCTGCAGGTTTTCTTACGACACCTTTGATAGTACTCAGATTAGACTGAATTGCTTTATATTTTGATTTTTTTGTTACTTTAACTCTAGGTTTTCTGATGAGTTGTGATATTCTGGCCATTTTATGTAATTTAAATATTTATCGAATCGAGTTAATAATCCAGCAAGTTTGATTATTAACAATACACAGCCGCGGATTTCACCACGGCTGATCATTTATTAAACAGTTTTTCTGTTAGGAAGTACTACCTCTGCAGCACGGTCACCAACAGGAATAAGCCTTCCGATCATAACATTTTCTTTCAATCCACGCAAATAATCGATCTTTCCTAGAACAGCAGCATCTGATAAAACTCGAACTTGTTCTTGGAACGAAGCCGCGGATAAGAATGATTCTGTCTTCAAAGATGCTTGAGTAACACCCATTATCTGTCTGGAGAATTTTGCAGGTTCTAAACCATCAGCAACCAATTCCTTATTGATAATTTCAACAGTGCTTAAATCTCTAAATTCACCTGGTAAGAATGTTGAATCTCCTGGAGCTGTAATTCTGACATATTTACTCATACTTGAAACAATGATTTCGATATGTTTTTCAGATAACTGTACACCCTGTTGGTTATAAGCACCAAGAATTTCATTAATCATGTAATTCTGAGCTTCTATTAAACCTTTGGTTTCGACAAGTACTTTTGGATTAATATTACCATGTGTAATGAACTGTCCAGCTTCAACTTTTTCACCATCTACAACAAGTAATTCTTCATCCTTCATTAACTCATATTTGACTTCTTCTTTGATCTTGGATTGAAGAATTATCTTTTCTGCTGTTATTTTTATAACACCAGGTCTAGGTGAAACAATTTTTTCACCATCAGCCTTTGTCATTAACAACTGACCTAACTTAACTTCTTTATCCTTTGTTGTAACAGCTAAGACATCGCCTTCTGCAATTTCGAAATCCAGATTATCTTTTGACATATTACTTACTGTAATAATAATCATATTTTTCTTCTTACTTTCAGAAATTGTTATCATTCCATCAATTTCGGAAATGATAGCTGCACCGCTTGGAACTCTAGCTTCGAACAATTCGTTAAGTCTTGGAATACCTGTAGATGTGATGTCAGCAGAAGCAATACCACCAGAGTGGAATGTTCTCAATGTAAGCTGAGTTGTAGGTTCACCACATGACTGAGCAGCAACTATACCAACAGCCTTACCCATCTGAACAGTAGTACCAGTACCCAAATCATAACCATAACATTTCTGACATAGACCGTATTTGGTTTCACAACCAATTGAAGATCTAACTTCAATGTTATCAATTTCTTGTGTTTCAATAATTTTTGCTAATTCAGGTGTAATTTCTTCACCTTTTTCTACAATAATTTCTCCACCTTTACCGATAACAGCTTTTGAAACCCATCTACCAGTAATTCTTTGTAAATATGTATAACCTCTCTTTTCATCATCAGCTCTCTTCAACAACATACCTCTTTCTGTACCACAATCATGTTCTCTAATTATAGAGTCTTGAGCTACATTAATTAGTTTTCTTGTTAAGTAACCAGCTTCTGCTGTACGCAAAGCTGTGTCTACGAGTCCCTTTCTAGCTCCTCTGGCTGATACGAAGTATTCCATAGGATTCAAACCATGAGAGAAGTTTGATGTAATTGGGTATTCTACAACCTTATTATTAGGATCCATGACGATACCTTTGATACCAGCGACCTGAAGAATTTGTTCATTTGTCCAACGAGCCCCTGATTTGATAACCATCTTAATAGGATTATTGTCATCCATGACTTCCAAAGTACTTTTTAGAATTTCCTTCATCGCATAATCTTTCCAGATTTCGATAAATTTCTTTACCTTTTCTTTGGACGACATAACACCCATTTGATAATACTGGTCTAATTCCAATGTTTTCTTCAATGCATTTTCGATAATTTCGCCTTTATTAGGCGCTTCAACAATGTCATCGAGTCCTACAGAGAAACCTGATTTAGTAGCATATGTGAAAGAAAGTTTTGTGACTTTATTCAAAACATCAACAGTTTCTACAGGTCCGTATCTTTTGAAAATATCTCCAAATAATGCACTAATTTCTTTCTTCGATAATGTATTATTTACAAATGGATAATCTGTTGGAAGTATTTCGTTAAAAATAAGTCTACCTACAGTTGTTTCAACAACTTCATCGTTTACGAAGACCTTAATATTGTCCTGAAGTTTTATTTGCTGTGAGCTATATGCCAATATTGCTTCGTTAGGATCTGAGAAAATTGTATCAATTGTCTTGGATCTATTTGTTACAACAGTCATATAATAAATACCGTGAATAAGTTCTCTATCAGGACCGATAATAATTTTACCGTGTTCTGCATTAAGAATGTTATTTTTGGTCATCATCAAATCTCTAGCTTCTTGAATTGCTTCCTGAGAAATTGGGACGTGAACAGCCATCTGGTCACCATCGAAGTCAGCATTGAAACCAGCACAAACCATTGGATGAATAGCAATTGCATCTCCATCAATAAGTACAGGATAGTACGCTTGAATACTCTGTTTATGCATCGTAGGTGGACGATTTAGCATTACAGGATGTTCTTTAATAATATCAGCTAAAATATCCCAAACCATGTCTGGAACATCGGTTGTAAGCATATTTTTTGCATTTCTGATATTGGTTGCAATACCTCTTTCTACAAGTTCTTTAATAACAAATGGTTTAAATAGTTCCAAAGCCATTTTTTTTGGCAAACCACATTGATCCAATCTAATATCTGCACCAGCAGTAATGATAACAGCACGACCTGAATAGTCGACACGTTTTCCAAGAAGATTTTGTCTGAAACGACCACTCTTACCTCTGAGACTATCAGAAAGTGATTTCAAAGGAATTCTTCTGTTAGAAACAACAGGTGGTGAAGGTCTATGTGAATTATCAATCAAAGCATCAACTGCTTCCTGAAGCATTCTCTTTTCATTTCGTAAAATGACTTCTGGAGCACCTCTATTTACAAGTGATTTTAGACGGTTATTTCTGTTAATAACTCTTCTGTACAAATCATTCATATCAGTGGTTGCGAATTTACCTCCCTGCAATTGAACAATTGGTCTTAATTCTGGTGGTATTACTGGAATTGTATCCATTACCAACCATTCAGGCTTAGTATTATTTTTCATGAAGCCACCAACAATTCTCAATCTTTGCAATGCTTTCAATCTCTTTTGCATTGATTTGGAATGTGATTCTTCGAGAAGAATATCATAAAGTTTCTTCATATCAACTTTGTGAAGCATTTCTTTGACAGCAGATGCACCCATCATAGCTGTGAAGAAGCCGTCTAATCCTGTTTCTTCAAGATTTAGCATTTCTTCTTCTGATAATACTTCTGAGACACGAATTTTTTGAACAAGAGTTCTCAATCTTTCGATTTCAAGATCCAATTCACCTTTACTTTGAGCCATAGATTCTCTAACTCGAGCTACTTCCAAAGCAGCAGCATGTGTGATTCGATCTCTTTCCATACCCTGTTTATCATTATTGATATCACCAAGCTCTTTAATTTTTTCTTCTTCAGAAGTCTTGATTTCTTCAATTTTCTTATCAACTTCAGTTGCTAATTCTTCAAGATTTTCTTTGTAAATATCATCAATTTTCTTCATTGAAATATTCTTCTCTTCATCATTGACATCTGTAATAAGATATCTAGAAAAATAAACAACGGATTGAAGTTTCTTCTGCTGAATATCTAGAAGTAAAGAAATCTTGGATGGAACTGCATTTAAATACCAAATATGTACTACATCAGCAGCTAATTTGATATGTCCCATTCGTTCTCTTCGAACAGATCTATGTGCTACCAAAACACCACATTTATCGCAAACAACACCTTTGTATCTAATTTTTTTGTATTTTCCACAGTAACATTCATAACTTTTTTCTGGTCCGAAAATTCTAGGACAGAAAAGACCGTCTAATTCTGCTCTTAGAGTTCTATAGTTCATAGTCTCAGGTTTTGTTATTTCACCAAAAGACCAAGATCTGATTTGATCTGGAGAGGCTATTACAAGCTGTACTGCCTGGAAGTCTTTTGTATTATTGTTTTGAGCCATATATTTTTAATAAGAATAAATAAATTATTGACATTCTATGGGCATATTTTGACATATGCCCTTTATTTTATATTGCTATATCACTTGCTAATTCTGTAGTCATTTCAACTGGGATTTCTATATCCAAGTCTGATGCTTCTACTACTTCATCGACAGCGACTTCTACCAGCTCATCTCCACCTTCTGCTGCAAGCAGATTCATCTCCAATCCTAATGATCTAAGTTCATTCATAAATACTTTGAATGATTCAGGCATTCCTTCCATTACTACTTTTTGTCCATGTACAATTGCATCATAAGCTTTGGATCTACCTACAATATCGTCAGACTTAATCGTAAGAAGTTCTTTTAGATTAAATGCAGCACCGTATGCTTGAAGTGCCCAAACTTCCATTTCTCCGAATCTCTGACCACCCATTTGAGCTTTACCACCCAAAGGCTGTTGAGTAATGATAGTGTAAGGTCCAACAGATCTTGCGTGAATTTTTTCTTCGGATATATGCTTCAATTTAAGCATATATTTATAACCTACTGCTATTTTTTCATCATAAGGTATACCAGTTCTACCGTCGTAAACTGTCATTTTTGATTCTACTTTGACGTTTGCATCATCCATTAATTTGTTCAATTTTTCATCATTAATAGGTGCGAATGTTGGAATTGCGAATTTAACACCCATAGCTTTTGCTACATTTGCAAACCACATTTCTTTGATAAGACCTACATTCATACGTTTCAAGAACAATGGATTTAGAACAATATCAATTGGTGTACCATCTTCTAAGTAAGGCATATCTGCAACAGGCATAACTTTGGCAATAACACCTTTCTGAGAGTGCATATCCGAAAGTTTATCACCGAGTCCAACATTGTGAACACGAGCAACCCATACACTTACTTGTTTCAAAACTCCTGAAGGCAATTTATCACCTTTGCTTCTATCTAATACTTGAGTATCAATGACAATACCGTATTCTCCAACAGGTACTCTTGTCGAAATATCTTTAACATCAGCTGCTTTATCACCGAAAATTGCTCTTAACAATTTTTCTTCAGGATTTAAATCAACTTCTCCTTTTGGTGCGACACAACCGATTAAAATATCACTATCTTTGACTTCTGCACCGATTCGAACTACTCCATCAGCATCAAGTTTCTTTAGTAAATTTTCTGAAACATTAGGAATATCTCTAGTAATTTCTTCAGGTCCTAACTTGGTTTCTCTAACTTCTTTTTTATAAAGTTTAATCATAACAGAAGAAAGAATTTTTTCTTGAATGACTCTTTCAGAAATCAAGATACCGTCTTCGTATGTCTTACCATCCATAAACATACATGTTGTAAGCATATTTATACCGATAGCTGATTCACCACTTTCTACACTTGAAGCATCAGTTAAGATATGACCTTCTTTAACCTTTTCACCAAGATCTACTGTTGGTGTTTGGTGTTGAAGTGTCTCTTCATTAGATTTACTAAATGTTGTTAGTTCGTATTCATCTTTTGAATCTTTACCAGTTTTACCATCGACTTTAATAATAATCTTTTTGGCATCTACATATTCAACTGTACCTGCTCTCTTGGCAACTAAGACACTTCCAGATTCTCTAGCCATGAATTCTTCAATACCAGTACCAACTATTGGAGCTTCTCTATGAATAAGAGGAACAGCCTGCTTCACAATCTGACATGAAAGTACTGTTCTAGAAGTATCATCTAGATTTCCGAAAGGAATTGTTGCAAATGTAGCTCCTAGAAGTTGAATTGAATCAACATCAGCATAATCAACTTTGTCAGGAATATCGACAACAAATTTGCTACCAGATCTAACTGGAACTAATTCATCTGTAATATTATTAAATTCATCTTTTTTGATAGTTGCCAATGTGAAACAGAATTTTCCTTCTGCATCAGCATCCATGTATGAAATTTCATCAGTGATATATGCTTTCACACCGATTGTTTCCAATCCTGCTTTAACTATTGCATCAGCCTTCTTTTCGTCAATCACATCCAATGCTTTGACAATGACTTTGCCTTTTGCGTCAATAATATCTTCTTTTGCAATTCTATTTATTAATCTCTTAACATGTTTAGAATCGACTTCAACGGTATGACCTACTTTCACATATGGTGTTTCGATAAATCCGTAATCATTTATTCTTGCATAAATTGACATACGGGTTACAACTCCTACTCTAGGACCATCTGGTGTTTCGATAGGACAAATTCTTCCGTATTGTGAGTGGTGAATATCTCTGATTGAGAATGTTGCTCTGTTAGCATCAATACCACCAGGACCACTTGCTGTAATTTGTCTTAGATTAGAAAGTTCAGCGAGAATGTTGATTTGGTCAAGAAATTGTGACACTGTAGATGTACCGAAAAATTCGTTTACAGCAGTTGTTATTGGTCTTGAAGAAAGTAAGTCTGATGGGACCAAAAGCTGATCTGCTGAATAAATGCTCATTCTGTCTTTTACATTTTTTTCAATCTTTTTAATAGCAGCTCTGAGTACTTCACCAAATAATTCATCGACACCTCTTAGTCTTCTATTTGCTAGATGATCTACATCGTCAATTGGTGCTGTACCTACATTTACTTGTACGAGTCTTCTGATAATTCCGATCATGTCATTAACATCCAATGCCAATGCATCTTCGTTAATTTCCTTTCTATATATTGGTTCCAATTTTTTGTTCAATTGGTATCGACCAACTTCACCAATCAAAGTTCTCTTTGGATTAAAGATAATATTATCTATATAAACTTTTGCATTTTCGAGATTTGTTATGACGTCAGGTCTCAATTTCCTGTAAATATCCATAATAGCTTCTGAGCTATTTGTAGTTGAATCCTTTGCCATTGATGCAGCAATCATGTCGAAGTCTTCTTCGTTGCTCACATCTTTGAAGATATTTAGAATTTCAGCATTTGATGAGTAACCCATTGCCCTGAGAAAGGTTACCAAATTTACCTTTGGTCTTTTTGGCGCTAGACGAATTGTCATTACACCATTTTTGTTTACATCAATAGTCAACCAAGATCCTCTAGTTGGGATAATCTTGGCCATGAATAATTTTCTGGAAGGAGACGCATTGTCTGAAGGAAGGAAAGTAACACCTTCTGCTCTGACAATTTGGTGTATAACCACACGTTCCACACCATTAATTATAAATTTACCAAAATCGGTCATTAGAGGAACATCACCGAGGAATATGTCCTGTTCCTTGATTTCTCCAGAGACCTTGTTAATAAGTCTGACTTTGTAATAAAGAGGTGCATCATAAGAAAGTTCCTTTCTTAGACACTCTTTAATGGTATGATTTGGCTTTTCGAGCCGATTGGATAGAAACTCCAATGTCCAAAGCTTACCTGTGTTATCCTGGATAGGGTTGATTTCCGAAAAAATTTCGGGTATGGTTTTATCAATCAACCTTCTAAATGAATCCAGCTGAGGCTGAATCAAATGAGGATACTGCATCAGGGGCTTTACATCGGAGAGGTTTATGCGTTTATTCTTCATAATTAGATATAAAAATTATTATTTTTACACAAACAAAAATATCACCCTGCCAGGTAACAGAGTGTCTCGAAATAGATAAATTTTGTGCGGTAGGGGGAGTATAACAAAAAATCCCAGTACAATCAAGCACTGGGATATAATCTTATTTAAGCGGCATTCTCGTCTCGCCCTCTGCCACGGCCTTGTTTTTTAGCTTTTTCGGCAACAGCAACAGTATGATTAGCAGCTGCTATTACTTCTTCAATACTTT
>Ga0194047_10000506_pt1 | contig 26368 bp, 28 predicted proteins | sample JunL225m_MetaG_2_FD_160070 | JGI IMG/M metagenome (GOLD analysis project Ga0194047, IMG submission 160070) | Anoxic zone freshwater microbial communities from boreal shield lake in IISD Experimental Lakes Area, Ontario, Canada - Jun2016-L221-5m | ecosystem: Environmental > Aquatic > Freshwater... | reverse complement strand
GTATGATACACATAATGTATATTATATCAGTATACACCAAATGAAAATGGCCTTCAACATTGGCCACCAAAGCATTGTCTACGATGCTGACGACAATAAATTCACCTGCTCGATGAGTGTGAATAAAATTCATAAACGATTCCAACACCGTGCTCAATTATTAAAAATCAATAAGCGCGAATTAATCAACATGGATTATCTTTCTAGTGTAAAAGAAAGATGCCTCTCGAGTAAATTCATTCGCCTGATGGGCGGTCATACCTTGCCCATTGGGCAAAAAGTAGGCAGACGAATAAATAGATTAATAAAAAGATATAAAATTAAAAGGTGGATAGAACTGAAAAAACTAAAACGAAAGCGATAATTGTTTATCTCATCTTTATTAGCAGTTCAACTCATGGCTCCACCTCAATGCCCTTCTCCAATGGAGAAGGGCAGGGGTGAAGTGTAATTTGATGCAATTGGTTTTTCATTTTCAAGAACCAGCTGCAGAATTCCAATACCGCGCTATTTATTCAATGCAGCGCGTTCGCAGTTTTTTACCGCCAACTCTATTCTAATTATGTTGTACACCACCAAAGGCAAGGGCATCCATTCGAAATTGGCTTTTTCCCAAGTAACGGGTTTGTCGTTCACCATTTGTTCCTTGCGATCCAATAATGTTAAATCGGCTGATGGGTCTATGGTTTTCACGGTGTTCTTAAAATTGTCTACTAGCGCATTCATCTTTGCTACCGTGTATTTGCTTTGCACATGGTCGTTCTCGAACAGCAAATCAGTAATCGTGTTATTGGCTCCTTCGCTTCTCAAATCATCCAACTTCACTTGTTTTGCTTGCTCTTCTTTTATATCAAGGGATGCAGCAGTAAGATAAATTTTCATTTCATCCAAATAGTTCATCAGCTCGTCAGCAGATGCTTTCAATGGTTTATAATCTTTTTTCGCACTGTCCGTAGAAGAGTTCAACTTTGCGTACACAGCAGCATTGTCGGTTCTCATGCTATTCAGCAGGGCATCATTCTCTATCACTCCGCGCCAAAAATTATCCGACACCGGTCGTGGTGTTCCTGTTCCTGTTTCGGTAATAAACAGGCCAACACCAGCAATAATGAGGATAACAGTGGCTGTAGCATTCATTTTATTAGTAGTGTTTTTGTGCACCGAAATAAAATAAACCGGCAAATAGCCCAGTATAAGCAGCACACCGCCCATCACCGAAATCAATCGAGCATCGGGCCAATGCATAATGCGAAACAACACCCCGCAGCAAATAAGCAGTGCAGCCACAAACCCGATGATGCTAAGCAGCATGCTTCGGTTGTTTTCGGCACTTGACTTAAACTTAAGGATGAATAACAAAGGCATAAATAATACAGTAAGAAAAAACACACCCACCACCAGCATAACGCTTGCACCAGGCCAATGGTTGAATTTAAAAATTGAACCAAAAAGTATCAATAAGGATGATACATAACCAGAAATTTTCATTGTCGAATTCATAAGATAATAATGTTTAAAAGTTAATACTCGATTTGTCTCGTCCTGTATCTCTTTCAATCCCTTGTCGCCAAACAGCAATAGGGTTTCCTGATACACCAGGTCGAAGTTCCTGTATTCATCAAGTTTGTTTTCAATAATACAACAGATATGATCCAGCAAATCGATACTCAAGTCAGGAGAAGTAATTCCCCTGACTCTAATATCGTTTTCAATAAAGGCAATTTGTTCTTCAGTCAAACTAAACATAACTCACTCTAGGCTTGAGATCAAGCAAAACATTCATTGTATTAATGAAATCGGCAAATTCGAAAATCTTTTCCTTCGCTCTCTCCTCTCCGGAAGAAGTGAGCGTATAGTATTTCCTCACGCGTTTGCCAATGTTAACCGTTTCTGTTGTTACTATTCCTTCTGCTTCCAGCTGATGAAGCATTGGGTAAAGCGCGCCTTCGGTAATAACAATTTTCGAGTCGGTCAACTCTTTTACTTTTTGTGTAATCTCGTACCCGTACATTTGTTTTGTTTCGGATAACAACTTCAAAACAATCGTTTTTAAAGTTCCTTTAATTAATTCTGATGAATACATAGGACAAAGATACATAAGAAACCAATGCATAAGGTAGAAAAGCTTCACAAATTTTCTATAGTGCTGAAAAATAGAGCAATAAAATTTTACAAAAATTGCAAATTCATCAAAATTTTCCTAAACTCGGGTTGTTTAGGAAAAAATAATGCTAAAGCAATTAAAAAAAAGTGTTAGAAATAATGATGAAATAATAGGGGAGCGGGTACAAAAAAAACGCCCTGAATCAAGGCGTTTTATTAGGTTGAAAAAGGGAGATTAACCTAGTTTGGCTATCAAATCAATCACTGCATTTTTTATAGTATCTCTCACCAATCGGGTTGCTTTCAATCGTTCATCGTGCGAACCAGCAAACTGAGAAGGATCAGGAAAGCTCCAACTTATCTTTTGATGAACACCTGGAAATATAGGGCAAGCCGCAGCATTGGCTTCATCGCATACGGTTATTACGTATTCATAAAGTCTACCTTCCTTGTAGTACTCAAACACATCATTGGTTTCATTTTTAGAGATGTCAATTCCATCTTCATTCATCACTTCCACCGCGTATGGGTTTAGTTTGCCAGCTTCAAGCCCTGCGCTTTCCACTTCGTATTTGTCTCCACCCAGTTGCTTCATATACGCTTCAGCCATTTGACTTCGTGCCGAATTGTGAATACATAAAAATAAGATTCTTGTTTTTTTCATACTTGTTATTTTTTAGCTGTATAATATTTTTTTCTGAACCAAAATGCCACATTCACCAAAGCTATCAAGGCAGGCACTTCCACAAGTGGTCCTATCACACCTGCAAATGCTTGTCCGCTATTGATGCCAAACACACCAATGGCAACAGCTATGGCCAATTCGAAATTGTTTCCAGTAGCTGTAAACGAAATGGCGGTGTTAGTTGCATAGTCGGCACCCAATTTTTTTGCAAGCAAAAAAGTAACTACAAACATCACCACAAAATAAATAACCAGCGGAATAGCAATGCGTATTACATCCATCGGAAGTTGCACAATTAGTTCGCCTTTCAAGCTAAACATCACAACGATGGTAAACAACAAAGCAACAAGTGTAATGGGCGAAATAAATGGAACATACTTTCGTTCGAACCAATCTTCACCTTTTATTTTTATCAATGCATACCTACTGATAATGCCCGCCAAGAAAGGAATTCCTAAATAGATAAACACACTTTGTGCTATTTGCCCAATGGTGATGTTTACTTCCAGGCTCTTCATGCCTAGCATCTGTGGCACTTTGGTTAAATAGAAATAAGAATAAACCGAATAAAGCAATACTTGCAAAACGCTATTCAAGCCTACTAATCCTGCAATATATTCTCTGTTTCCTTCAGCCAATTCGTTCCACACTATCACCATGGCTATGCATGGAGCGATGCCGATTAATATTAAGCCTGTCATGTATTCGGGATAGTTACTCAGAAATATTGTCGACAAGGCGAACATAAACAAAGGAGCAATCACCCATGTAATGACCAATGACAAGGCAATGAGTTTGGTGTTTTTAAATACTTGCGGAATCTTCTCGTACCTCACCTTTGCTAACGGAGGATACATCATTAATATCAACCCAATGGCAAGTGGTATGTTGGTAGTTCCACTCGAAAACGAATTGATAAATCCGCTACTCGATGGAAAAAAATAGCCTATTCCCACTCCAATGGCCATCGCAAGAAATATCCAAACGGTTAGAAAGCGGTCGAGAAATTTTAGTCGTTTTTTCATAAGTTTACTTTTTGTTTAGCAACATCCACTATTAGGTGTGCAGCAGTTTGCAGGCTTTTCGGCATACACTGTGATGCTGTAAATTACAGTTGGATGATTTTTATACACTGCTATTTCTTCTTCTGTCAAATAGTCTTTTAATATATCATCAGGCACTACGATTGCTTTTTCTTTTTGCAAAGCAATGTTCTCAAAACCTGTTGAGGTAACATAACCAAGGTATTCGTTTTTGTCGATTGCACTGGCCACACAACCTGCATACATCTCAGCAGCCGATTTTATTTTCTCGGGCAAACTTCCTGTCAATACAATATCTGAAATACTAAAATGTCCTCCTGGTTTCAACACCCTGTAAATCTCTTTGAACACGGCTTGTTTGTTAGGCACCAAGTTGAGAACACAATTACTCACCACCACATCTGCAACATTCGATGTTAATGGCATCTTTTCAATGTCTCCTTGTCTGAACTCCACATTGTTGAATCCAAGTTTTTCTGCATTCACGCGTGCTTTATCAATCATCGCAGGTGTAAAGTCGATACCAATCACTTTACCCATTTCGCCTGTTTCGGCTCGTGCTACAAAACAATCGTTGCCCGCGCCACTTCCCAAATCAACAACTACATTGCCTTTCTGTATTTTCGCAAATTGTGTTGGCAAACCACATCCCAATCCTAAATCGGCATTTGGGTCGTAACCTTCCAATTTGGTATAATCATCACTCATGATGTTGTACACCTCGGTGGAGCAAGAACCCGAACCACAGCATGACGATTGATTCATTTCTTTGTTTTGTAAAGCTATTTCGCTGTATTTCTGCTTTACCATTTCTTTTAATTCTTCTTCGTTTTTCATTTCTTTCATTTTAGTTAACAACAAGTTGATTTTATCTTTTCTAATTTATCCGATGCTTTCGCAAAATAGTTCTGTATTTTCTTCAAGGCTTTTAGGTCAACACAATAGCAAATGGTATTGCCTTCAATGCTTCCTTTTATCAATCCAGCCGATTTTAATTCTTTCAAATGTTGCGAAACTGTTGGTTGTGCCAGAGGCAGTTCATTTACTATGTCACCGCAAATGCAGGTGTTCACTTTCATTAAATATTCAATGATAGCAACCCGTGCCGGATGGCCAAGTGCCTTAGCTAATGTTGCTATTTCGTTTTGTTTGTCGGTAAAATGTTCAGTCTTTGTAGCTCCCATATGTTTATAATCAGATTGCAATATTACGATAAACATTTTACTTGGCAATACTTTTTATTTTAAAATAGTTTTCAACTCTTCGTTTATGGAAAATTAATCACTTTTGGCAAAAGTTCAATTTAGGGCTAAACGTTTACCTATTCCTTTTTTTCTTAAGTCTAACGTTTTTTGACGTTCAACGAATAATTGTAAAACCATATTTTTTTGTTCTTAATTTAGCCATGATTCCATCAGACTAGGTGATTTGTTTCTGATTGATTTTTCTGGATTGTTTAACTAATTGGACTCAGATTGCCTAGTTATGTAATCATTTTTTTATAATGCTACAAAGACGACTTGATTGCGAAAGCTTTTCAAGTCGTTTTTATTTTAGGACTACCTCAACGCATTGTTGTGAAGCGTTTCAAGTTGATAACCTAATTTAACTTTAAGCTATTTACTGTTGGATATAACTTGCAGCAAGCCATTATGAAAAGCATCATCGTAGAGTTGCCAAAACATAATTCCACCCAAATGATGGTCGACTGCATATTTGGTTTTTAGTTGTATCGATTTTTCATCATCATAGGTAGCCAACAATCTTCGCGATTGATTAATGGCATAAGGTGCTTTGGCTATGTCATCCCATTTCTTTTCGAAACCATTATTAATGGAAAGTGAGTCTTTGTTGTATTTGTACGAAAATCCATGCGAGAATTTACAAGGCATGTAAAGGTCCACCTTGTTTCCTTCTTCAATCTTAAAATATCGACCATAGAAGGCAGCACCTATTACCAATTGATTGGCTGGAACACCTGCTGTTAGCATCATTTCTACTGCATTGTCTGTCGATTCTTTTTGCTGTGGAGTAGAGTAGAGGGGAGTATGATGTCCGCTAGTGGTGCTGTATCCATGCACCAAATCATAAGTCATGATGTTGATAAAGTTGGTGTACTTTATTACTTCTTTCCATTCGATGGATGATTGGATATAACTCGTGAAACCACCTGCCGCAAAACTTATTTCGAAGGCATTTCCATTTGCTGTTCTTAGTTCTTTTAATAAAGCTGTGAAATTTGTTTTGTCTTCGGGTCGAAAGGTATGCCCAGGAAATCCTTTAATAGCAGGATATTCCCAATCGAGGTCGATTCCATCGGTTTTGAAATAAGTAGAAATTTCTTTCACCGACTGTGCAAATTCTTTTCGTCCTGCTTCTGTATTAAACACATCCGAACATGTTTTGCAACCACTCCATCCTCCGAGCGACAACATTACTTTGAGCTTGGGTTGCGTGCGTTTTAATTCCACCATTCGCTTGATGGTAGCACTATCGATGGCCGAACGAATTGCAAACCGATTGTTGTTTAATCCTCCAAAGCAGAAGATGAGATGTGTGAGTTTGTTGGTTTCGAAACTATCAATAGGTATGGTGGTGCCTGCATAATATCCAACTACCCTAAGCGAAGTTGCTTGCTGTGCCACTGAAGAAAACGAAACGACAACCAATAGGAATACAGAAAAGAAGATTGTTTTCCAAAAGAGACTCTTTAGAAACACCAAATTGGATGTGTAATTCATTGGAATGAATTAAGCTTTTTCCAATTCGTTGTACTTAACTTTTACAAATTCAGGTAAGTTGATACCCTTGCGAAGTTCCGTATCTATGTGCAATCCGGTTATTTTTGTTTCGGCAATCCGTTCTTCGTTCACCATATTAAACATAATGTGTTGGATGCTCATTGTTTTTTCGTTTATCTCAAGTACTTTCGATTCGATATATATACAATCTCCTGCATGCACTTCTTTATAGTAGTTGAGATGCTGTTCGAGTGCCACCATTCCTCGTGTGTTTTCTCTTAAATAAGTTGGTGTCATTCCGAGATAAAAAAATAAATTCCAAATGGCTTCATCAAATTTCGCAACATAAAACTGCACATTCATATGCCCCATATGGTCGCAATTCCAAGGATACACAGTTCCTTGATAGGTTTTAATCGCTTTCATCAATTCGTATTGTTGTTAAACTTTTGTTTGATTTTGCTCTTGCAATAGGTAATTACCTAGCTACCTTTTATTGGTAGTTTTGTTTCACCTTACTGCACCACAAATATAAATGAATTAGAGAAACAGAATTGTAATATTTTTTTAAAAATAGTTAGAGTGATTATTTTCGATTTTATTTGTGAAGGTAAAACTATAATTTATTCAATTTCATATTCATTTAAACACTTTTTCAAGTGTTTATTAGGGTATCGTATTTTCATTTTCGGGTAAAAAATGATGCTTTTAGCTTTGAAATTAAGAAAAATGCTCTGCGTTGCAAACATGAGGCTCATCGTTAGAGAGATGAGGCTCCGCGTTCGAAACATGAGGCTCTGCTTTCGAAACATGAGGCTCTGCTTTGCAACGCAGAGGTTTTTCCGTCTTTTTCTGTATCCTGTCAAAAGAAGATGTTCAATAATTTGAATAAATTTTACCCTTAATAGAAGCAGGTTGAAGCAAAAATGGCTGGGGCTTAAGCCAAAACCATTCCGGCTTAAGGGAAAACGATTAGGGCTTAAGGGGAAATCATTTCGGCTTAAGGGAAAACGATTAGGGCTTAAGGGGAAATCATTTCGGCTTAAGGGGAAACGATTAGGGCTTAAGGGGAAATCGTTTCGGCTTAAGGGAAAACGATTAGGGCATAAGGGGAAATCATTTCGGCTTAAGGGAAAACGATTAGGGCTTAAGCCTAAACCATTTCTGCTTAAGCTCCCAAAAATGGCTTATTATTCAATCAATTAACCCTTGAAAAGAATGCAAAAAAAGGATTTAGGATTTAGAATTTAGGAATTAGGATTTAGAATTTAGAATTTGTGGCTTAGTTTCAAACACCGCCCTATTGCCTATTCGCTATTAACTATTCCCTTATTTCCTTAAATCGTTTCTTCGTTTATCCATTTATTCACAGTTGGAGCCACGTAAGCATTCATTTTTTCGAGGAGGTTGTCAATGGTAGGGCTAATGATAATCATTTGCATGTTGATGTCTTTCACAAAACCTTGCTGGTGCATGAGTTGGATGAGTTGCACCAGCGAATCGTAAAAATGGTTGGTATTGAGCAGTCCTATTGGTTTTTGGTGAAGCCCAAGCTGAGCCCAAGTAAGCATTTCGAACAGCTCTTCGAGGGTGCCAAAACCACCCGGCAAAGCAATCACCCCATCGCAAAGCTCGTTCATTTTGGTTTTCCGTTCGTGCATGCTATTCACCACTATCAGTTGGGTAAGGCCCGTGTGGGCTATTTCTTTTGCCTTCAAAAAAGCAGGAAGCACACCCGTTACCTTTCCTCCATTGCTCATCACCGCATCGGCCACCGCACCCATCAATCCTATTTTAGCACCACCGTACACCAATTCGATATTGGCTTGCGCAAGTTTAGTACCCAGTTCGGTGGCTTGTTGTTGATAGATGGGTTGAGCACCAGCGCTCGAACCGCAAAACACAGTTATTCGTTTCATATCATTTATTAATGGAGGATAAAGGTAAAGTTTTTGTTGATGCTCCGAAACAAAAAATCCCGTTTCGACTATTCATCGAAACAGGATTTTAAATGTACATGTTGAACTAATTATTCGAAATATTCCTTCATTCGTTCGAAAAAACCTTTGTCTTTTCTACTCGGATTAGGTTTAAAGTTATCGGCCGTTCTCAGGTCTTCCATCATTTTCTTTTCGTCCTTAGTAAGGTGTTGCGGAGTCCACACATTGATGTTCACCAAAATATCGCCTCGCGAATAGCTATTTACTTCGGGCAAGCCTTTTGCTTTTAGGCGAAGCACCTTTCCGCTTTGTGTTCCAGGTTCTATCTTTACTTTTGCTTTACCATCAATGGTTGGTACCTCTATTTGAGTTCCCAAAGCAGCATCGGCATAGCTAATGTAATGGTCGTAATACAAGTGTAGACCATCGCGCTTCAGCATTTCGTGTTCGGTTTCTTCAATCACCACTATCAAGTCGCCAGCCACTCCGTTGCGAGCACCCATGTTGCCTCTTCCGCCAACCGAAAGTTGCATTCCTTCGGCCACACCAGCAGGTATGTTGATGCTGATTACTTCCTCATCTTTCACAATACCATCGCCATGACAGGAGGTACATTTATCAGTAATCGATTGTCCGGCACCACCACAACTAGGGCAAGTGCTCGAAGTTTGCATGGCACCCAATATGGTTTGTGTCATGCGGGTTACTTGTCCGCTGCCTCGGCAGGTAGAACACGTATTGATAGCCGAACCATCTTTAGCACCACTTCCGTTGCAAGGTTTGCACGAAACGTATTTGTTTACTTTAATTTTTTTCTCAACCCCATTGGCTACTTCTTCCAATGTCAATTTCACTTTCACTCTTAGGTTCGAACCTCGGTTTACTCTTCTTCCACCGCGACCACCGCCACCGCCACCACCAAAGTGGCCGCCAAAGATGTCTCCAAACTGGCTGAAGATATCTTCCATGTTGAAGCCACCAGCATTGCCACCAAATCCTTGGTTTCCGCCCACACCGGCATGTCCGTATTGGTCGTAGCGTTGTTTTTTGTTGGCATCACTTAGTACCTCGTAGGCTTCGGCTGCTTCCTTAAATTTCTCTTCCGAAGCTTTATCACCAGGGTTTTTATCAGGGTGATATTTAATTGCCATCTTGCGGTAGGCTTTCTTTATCTCGTCAGCACTCGCACTTTTCGATACTTCAAGTATTTCGTAATAATCTCTTTTGCTCATTCTATATTATATCCAAACTAATTACCTGTAACCACTTTCGCAAAACGGATGATTTTGCCATTCAGGCTATATCCTTTTTCTAGTTCGTCCACTATTTTTCCTTTCATGTCCTCGCTCGGAGCAGGAATATTGGTGATGGCTTCGTGCACATCGGCATTAAATACCTCACCCATCGATTTCATCTCTTCCAATCCTTTCTGTGTAAGCGCAAGTTTAAATTTGTTGTAAATCAAATTTATTCCATCCTTCACTGCATTGATGTCAGTTGTGTCGGCATTCGACTTGATGGCACGTTCGAAATCATCTAAAATAGGTAATACCACTTTAAAAACATCTTCGCCACCCGACTGAATCAACTCAATCTTCTCTTTCGCAGTACGTTTCCTGAAATTATCGAACTCCGAATACAAACGTAAGAATTTATCGTTTTGTTCAGCAATTTTTTGTTGCAATTCGGCAATTTGTTTCTCGCTATCCGATGTTGTTGTTTCTGGTTGAGGGGTGTTCGTCTCGTTTTGCGCTTCTTGTTCGTTCACCGTTTCGTTTTCTTCTACATTCATTTTTTTGAAAATATTTTTAATGTTCTTCATTTTTTAAAACTTGCCCACCTACTTCAAATGGTTTGCCAAGTCTTGTTTTTTGACAAAATGGCACTTATTTGATAAATAAAAAGACAGAACCCGTTAGGATTCTGTCTTTTTGTACCAAAAAAGAGTATTTCTTATTTCAATAGTTTGGTTAAGGCTTCTTCCAGACCTCTTCCACGAAGCACTTCACCTTTTGCAATGATAACTCCGTTTTCGTCAATCAAAAAAGGAGCAGGAATACTTTGTACTCCGTAAATAGCAGCCGGTTGCGATTGCCATCCACCCAAATCACTTATATGGTTTTCCCAAACCAATCCATCCTTTGCAATGGCATTTATCCAAGCATCTTTTTTCTGATCCAACGATACACTCATCACAGTGAAACCTTTGGCAGTTTTAAACTTTCCATCTTTATATTTGCCATAAGCAGCCACCACATTTGGGTTTTCCATTCTACATGGTCCGCACCACGAAGCCCAAAAGTCGAGCAACACTATTTTTCCTTTCAACGATGACAAGGTGATTTCCTTATCTTGAGGGTTTTTGAATTTTAATTCTGGCGCTTTGTTGCCAACATTGGTTCCTACCACTGGTCCGTTTTGAAATTTAACAAATCCGAAAGCAAGCACCGACACTGCTGACAATACTAATAAAATGTTTACTCTTTTCATCTTTTTTCTTAGGTTATAAAATTATAAGTTGAATCTACGCTTCGCCATTTTTTTTAAAATGGGATGGCAAAGATACTATTTTCTTACAATTTCTGCGCCAAGATTTCGCAAACGGGTATCGATGTTCTGATAACCTCTATCTATTTGCTCTATATTGTGGATGGTACTTTTTCCATTTGCCGACAGAGCAGCAATTAACAACGATACCCCAGCACGTATATCAGGCGAGGTCATCGAAATGCCTTTAAGTTGATGTTGACGGTTAAGTCCTATTACTGTGGCACGATGTGGGTCACAAAGTATAATTTGTGCGCCCATATCGATGAGCTTATCCACAAAGAACAAACGACTTTCGAACATTTTCTGGTGGATGAGCACCGTTCCTTTGGCTTGTGTAGCCACCACCAAAACAATACTCAACAAATCGGGAGTGAAACCTGGCCAAACAGCATCAGCAATGGTAAGTATCGACCCATCAATAAAAGTATCTATCTCATAATGCTCTTGCGAAGGGATGTAGATGTCATCACCTCTCAATTCGAGTTGAATACCTAATCGTTGAAAAACAGAAGGAATAACACCAAGTGCCTGAAAGTCGACATTCTTAATCGTTATTTCCGATTGAGTCATGGCAGCAAGGCCAATAAAACTTCCAACCTCAATCATATCGGGCAACATGCGGTGAGTAGTTCCTGTTAAATATTCCACCCCTTCGATGGTGAGCAAATTGGAACCAATGCCCGAAATTTTTGCCCCCATCCTATTTAGCATCTTGCAAAGCTGTTGAAGATATGGTTCACAAGCCGCGTTGTAAATGGTAGTAGTTCCTTTAGCCAATACTGCTGCCATCAATATATTTGCTGTACCTGTCACCGAAGCTTCGTCAAGTAACATGTAGCAGCCTTTCAGATTGCTTGCTTCTACTTTATAGAAATCGTTTGTATCGTCATAAATGAATTTGGCTCCCAAAGCTTGAAACCCGATGAAGTGAGTATCCAATCTACGTCTACCTATTTTGTCACCACCCGGTTTCGGGATATAACCTTTTCCGAAACGCGAAAGCAAGGGACCTACTATCATGATGGAGCCACGCAAACTTCCTCCTTTCTTTCTAAATTCTTCTGAATTTAAATAATCAACATTTACATTGTCGGCCTGAAAGGTATATTCTTCGTTACCCGTTTTCTCTATTTTTACTCCTAGGTCGCGAAGTAAATCAATCAACTTATTTACATCCACAATATCTGGAATATTGCTAATTACTACCTTTTCGGGAGTAAGCAATACTGCACAAAGTATTTGTAATGCCTCGTTTTTGGCTCCTTGCGGTATAATCTCACCTTTGAGTTTTTTGCCACCTATTATTTCGAATACGCTCATTTTTTATGGTTCTTAAAAGTTGATAATCTACTATTGACACGAAGGTCATGCATTATTTGATTGGTTGAGAGTCGGAAAATATGAATTTACCAACCATTGGTTGTTAGTACATACTTTATATTTATCCAATTAGTTTGAAAAAGTTTTATCTTTGTAGAGTCAGAATAGATTGAAAAGACCATGAAATATATTATTTCTTTTGTATTCGTTTTCATATTTTTCCATACTCAGGCTCAAGAGCTCATCTTCGATTTGCCTGTTGTTGGCGACACCATTGATTATAATGAAAAAGTAAACTATGTTTTGTTCGATGATGTATTAAATAAGGATTTTATTTTCGCGGTCATTTCCCAGCAAGACAAAGATACTTTACTAGTAGAATACCTCAAAACAGGTAGAGTAGAAAAAAAGGTAGGATTGCAGTACATTGTGAAAATGGTGAATACCATTAATAAATTGAATGTCTATTATTCATCCATCGAAAAAGAAAAGAATCCGCAAACATCCTCAATGAATGAAAATGAAAGTTCACTGAGTGTTTCTGCTACCGAGAAAAGGCGCTTGGATTCATTGCTCAATACCGACCCAATGATGTATAAAGAAATAAAACGTAATCAAAAGAAAGCGGCAAAGAAAAAGAAATGGTACGATAGAGACCCGGGGAAGATAGAAACAGACACTAATTCACCTGCATTTAAAGAAGAACGTATGAGAACCAATGTCTTTATGCCAAAATAAGTTTTAATTTTTTAAGAGAGAAATAAAGGTAAGGTGTTTTACCTAAATGCTATAAAAACTTTGAGCCTCCAATCATGCTGGAATGATATTAGGATTAGAAACTAGCCTCTCAAAGGAAACGTACATAAAATGCTTATAATATTACTAAAAGATCAGGTAAGAGTGAGCTAAAAGGTATAATTCACTTTTTTTAATTCATCAAAAATAGGAGGAGATATTAAACTAAACTACACAATTATATTACCTTTATTTCTTTTCTTTTTCTAGTGTTTCTATTTCTAATTTCAAGGTTTTTATATCTTGCTGCAGTCCTTTAGTTTCTATCGACAAAGAATCTATTTTATTCATTAAAATACCCACCTCATTTTTTAAACTAAAATACCCAGATTTGACATTACTTGACGTATCTGTCATCTCTGGGTATTCTGCTTTTACTCTTTTAGAAACAATATCAGTAGATAAAGAATCCTTTTTAATACTGCTATTGTCTTTTTTCTGAGTGTTCCCTCCTTTTCCTTGTTTATCAACTACGTCATTCAATAGAGGAGTAGGAGAGGAGGAACTAGAGTTGCTTACTTTTTTTTTAGGGTTCTAATGTAAGCTGCCACTTGCCAACGCTCTGTATCACTTAATTTTTCTTTGAAAGAAGGCATTGGTTTTCTTCCTTCAGTAATTTTCCAATAAAGAGCTCCATCACTTAAACTTTGAACATCATTAGAAGAAAAATCTCCACATGAAATGTCAATTGTTTCCGCTTTTGTTCCATCACCTAATCCTTTAGCACCATGGCAAGATTTACACTGAGCGCTCCAAATATCTTTACCAGCTTTTAGAGTTGCTTCATCATCACTTTTTACAGGGCTTTTTTTCTTTGCATCTGCATCAGCAACTTTCCATTCTTTTCCTTTTGGTTTGTCTTGAGCATTAGCTGTGCCAAATGACATTGTTACTAATAATGCTCCTGCTCCCATTAAGAGAACAAATTGATTTACTTTTTTCATAAAATTTGTTTTTTTTAATTAATTGTTTATTTATTGATTTATTGAACTTTTATTTTTATTGATTTCAAAGGTAACTATTTTTGTTCTTATTCATTATTATTTTTTGAGACAAATATTGTGCCATTCTTAATTACTGTATTTTGTAATTTGCTCGAGTCAACTAGAAATTACGCTTCAAAGTTTTTATTATTTCTTTCCGATTTTTTTTATCTTTACTAATAGTCTAATCAGATAAATAATCGTACCCCAAATAATGGTGATGATTGTTAAGGAAGAAATTACTAGTAATAGTGGGGCATTGTCTCCTTGAGACCACAAGGTGCGTCCTCTTACTTCATTTTTCTTTGGAAGAACATCCCATGGAACAAATTTAGTTACTTCCATATTACCAAACGTTTCATGGTCCTCTAACCTTGCAGCAACAGTGATAGTTCCATCAGCATTACCCTGAACATCAAGCGGAAGTGAACCTGTAATTTTTCCATTTTCATCAGTGGTAACTCCATTGTCGCCAAATGGCAAAAAGTTGAAAGTTCTTTTAATACATAATTTAACTTCTGCTTCCTTCACAGGAACATATTCGGTTCCTTTCCACTCATAAAGGCAAGCTGTAGCCGTTCTTACTGAATCTTTCGCATTGTATTCAATTGTGATTTTAGCATCTGAAACAGTAATTTCTTTAGTAACATTTTCATAAATCGGATCCGATTCTACTGTGGCAATAAAAGTAAATTCATGCAATGCAGCTGTAGCTTTATTAAAGCTTTCAGGAAACTCAATTATTCCTGATGTTTCACCATCAAGATCAAGCTTATTTATAAAACCTGTTCCTGTTGCTGGATCATACTTTTTAACCTCATTCAAATAAAGGTTAATAGGAGATTTTAAATTGTCTACTGAAACAGTTTTTCCATCTTCAGTTCTGCTCAAATCCACTTTCACACTTCTTATTCCATTTGAAACCATGGAACTCAATTTCATTCTAAACTTAAGTTTAGAACCATTTATGTTTGCTTCTTGCGAAAGAGCAACAGTTGCATTAAGGGCAACTAAACCCATTATTAGAGAAACCAGAAAAAATCTGAAACGTCCGTTTTTTGTCATAAAATTTAGAAGATTATTTTTCATTGCCTTCATGTAAATGTTCGTAAATAATATCGTGAGAAACTCCTTTTTCTTCAGCTACTTCCCATACGGAAATAATTGGGAAAAAACGCACAAATAATGTGATGAGTAATAGAGCTCCGGCTAATGAGCCGCCTGTAATTGCCCATTCCTGAAATGTGGGAGAATAATGTTTCCATTCCTCTGGAATTTCCTGTACTGGTAAGAATGACATTGAAGGAATAACAATTAGATAACGCTTGAACCATGCACCTACTATCACAAAAATAGCCATGATAAACATAGGTAGCGGTTTTCTTCCTTTATTAAAAAGAAGAACTATAATTGGAAGAATCATACCGAAAAATTGAACTGACCAGAACATAGGGGCATAATAACCAGTAAACAATTCATTTAGATGGCTTGCTTCCTCACCCTTCATTTTATAAGCAGGAATTAAATATTCATTAATAGAGAAGTATGCATATACCAACGCAAGCAATGCCAACAATTTTCCCATCTTATCAAAATGCATATCAGTTAAGTATTTTTTATAAGAAGGATTAAACTTCCTTAGAATATACATTCCAGCTACCACTCCTCCAGAACCTACTAAAAACGCACCCGATACAAAGTATGCCCCAAAGTTGGTGCTATCCCACCCTGGTCGATAAGTACTTGCAAAAAGCCAAGAAGTAACCGTGTGTATACAAAGAGCAACAGGTATAATAATAACAGATAAGATAGTAATAGCTTTTCTCACTATAGCGTATTGTTCTGGGCTATACTTCCAACCTAATGAAAGTATTTGATACATCTTATGTTGCCATTTTGGAATTCCTTTTAATCGATCTCTGCAAAAAGCAATACCTGGCAGTAGAGGAAAATACAACAAAAGAAAACTAAGTGTCATATAAGTAGAAACCACCATAACATCCCAAATAATAGGGGATTGAATTCTACCATGAAGAGCCATATTCACCATTCTGTCTGGACGGCCCATGTCAACAATGATAATTAGACCAGCAAAGACAATTGCCGATACAGCAATTACCTCAGAAATTCGCGACAATGGAGCACGCCATTCTACTTTTAATAAATATAGTACAGCGGTAATTAATGAACCCACCAAACTGATGGCAACAAAAAATACAAAATTGGAAATGTAAATTCCCCAAAAAACAAAATCCCTCATTCCTGTTATTGACAACCCGTTCCTTATTTGATTAGTATAACAATATATACCTGTTATAAAAATAATAAAGAGTAGCGTTGTCCATGCATTCCCAATGATGCCGAATTTCTTCGGCAACATATCTTCGTTCAACTCATGCAATAAGTCTATCGCTTCCTTTTCGGTCAATTCTTTTTTTTCCTTGTTTTCCATAGTTGCTATTAAATAATCTTATTTTAAAATACAATATCTAAATGTCAATCCTTTTCAAAATAATTAGTGTGTTTTATCTTTATTTAGTGGATTTTCTTTCCTTCTGGTGTTCATTTGCTTCTGAAATTTTCACATCTTGAAAAGGAAACAACCGTTTTACAGGTGGTAGATAATATACACTAGGTTCAGTTCCCAATATTTCATTTAGCCTGTATCCTCCTTTCTCTTTCATTAGCTTGCTGAAACGAACAGTTTCCGATCCGTTTGAAACAGTATCTTCATTAAGATCACCCATAAAGAAAACACCATTTGGACAAGCCGTCACACAATGAGGAAGTTTCCCTTGTTTAAGCATATCTGGACAGAAATCACACTTTTCTACTGTTCCCTTTTTCTGCGGAAATCCTGTTTCTGGAGAGTACTCTTTCCCTACCGTTTCGTGTAAATATTCCGGCTCCTCCCAATTAAATGAACGGGTGGAATATGGACATGCTGCCATACAAAACCTGCACCCGATGCATCGTGTGTTATCAACAAGTACAATACCGTCTTCTCTTTTAAAAGTGGCACTAACTGGGCAAACTTTTACACATGGCGGTTTGTCGCAATGCATACATGGTTTAGGCATCCAATAAGGGGCAGTGTTTTCTCCTTCTTGCATTTTGAATACTTTTAACCAAACATTCATTCCAGATAAGTGATGGTACTTTTGACATGTATGCTGGCATTTTAATTCATGAGCACATCTCGACAAGTCAATTACCATAACAAACTTTTTGCCTGGTATACCTTCTCTTGATTCAGCTGGGGTAGCTGGTTTACAATGAGAATGAATAGCCTTAAGATGTGCATCATCTACTTCCACAACTTGTCCGTCCGTTGTAAGTACTTTTACCTTTTTGCCTGAGTCTTTTTCCTCTGAAAGCACTTTTTGTAAACCACCTCCTGCTACTGTAAGTCCTGCTGCCAGAACACCGAATTTCAGAAACTTCCTGCGGTCTGCTTTATTATCTTCATTTTCCATAATGGTACTTTTTTTGATTAATGGGTAATTATTTTTGTTTTTATAAGTCTTGATTCTGCGACAAAGGTATAAGGTTTTAAAAATTCAATTTATGACAATTGTCATGACTTTGATGACATAAATCATAAATAACTCAGAGTCATTTTAAGTGTTCTATTTTTTAATTATTTACTAAAGAAAGTTCAAAATAAATACCCCCGAGTCTCCGCCTCGAGGGTATCACACAACTATTAACTAGTGCTTACAGTAAAAAATCCGCAATAAGAAATTAAAAATTGTCTCGGCAATATTTCTAAGTGTTTAATAGAATACTGTCTCAATTATTTTGGCAAATTGCCTCTAATGAACTATTTTTTAAAAGTTCTCATATAGGCTACTACTTGCCAGCGTTCTGTATCGCTTAATTTTTCTTTAAAAGAAGGCATTGGTTTTCTACCTTCAGTTGTTTTCCAATAAAGAGCTCCATCAGATAAGTCCTGAACTTCTTTGGAAGAAAAATCTCCACAGAAGATATCGATAGTTTCTGATTTTGTTCCATCACCCAAGCCTTTTACACCATGGCATGATTTGCATTGAGCTCCCCAGATTTCTTTTCCTGCTTTAATGGTGGCTTCATCATCATTTTTTACAGGACTTTTTTTCTTCGCATCTGCATCTGCTACTTTCCATTCTTTTCCTTTTGGTTTTTGTTGTGCGCTTGCAGTTCCAAACGAAAGTGTTACTAGAAAAATTCCAGCGCTTACTAAAAGCGCAATTTGATTTACTTTTTTCATGATTTTTATTAATTAATTGTTTATATATTATTTATTGAACTTTAAAGATTAGTCGAATTGTTAAAGTTAAGCTTCCGTAAGCATTTGCTTATCTCGCACTATTTCTTACCCTTTTTATCTTGAACACTTGTAAAACAGCCCACAACAGAGTACCCCATACAATTGAAATAATGAATATAGATGTGGCAATTAAATATATTGGCGCTTTATCTCTGGCTGCTGAAATTGCACGTTCATTAACATTGCAATTGTCACTTACCACTAGTGTCCCCCAATTTACATCTCCTGTCACTTCTGTATTTTTATAATTATCATCATCTGTAATTCTTGCGATTAAAGATAAGTTTCCATCAATTGATGGAATGTCTTTAGGGAAAACAAAGCTTGCTATACCGTTTTCTTCAGTAGCAACTGATGCAATTTCTAAGTCGCTTAACATTCGTTTTACAAATAAATTAATATTAACACCTTTAACTGGCAAACCATCAGAGGTAGCCGATACGTTGCATACGTTATTAGTATCTACCTTTTCAAATTTGAAAGATAATTTTGCCACTTTATCTTGTGCAAATGTGGATGTCATTTGCACAAGAAGTGTTACAAGTATTGCAATAAAATAAATATTCTTTTTCATATTCTTTATTATTTATAGTTAATTATTTCTTCTTTGCCTTCTAATCTACCCTCTGCTACTTCCCAAACCGAAATGATAGGGAAATATTTTGAAAATAAAGTAACAATCAACATCATGGCCGCAAAAGAGGCAGCTACAATTGTCCACTCAACCATACTAGGACTGTAATGTTTCCATGACTCTGGAACATTTTGAATTGGTAGATAGGGGTCTGCTTGGCCAGGAATAACAATCAAATAACGTTTGAACCAACCAGCTATAAACACTCCTAATGATAATAAAGTCAGTGGTAAAGGTTTTCGCATCTGTTTGAATAATGGCAAAATAGCCGGAAGTATTATTCCGAATAGCAATACTGACCAAAAGAACATTGCCTCTTCCCCGTTAAATAGATTTTTCAATTTGTCACTCACCAATCCTGACATTTTATAGGCTGGAACCAAAAATTCATTTATGTTAAAATATCCATAAATAAGCGCCATTAACACTAATACCTTTCCAAGTTTGTCAAAATGCATTTCGGTTAAGTACTTTTCAAGATGATATGCTCTTCTAAAGGTATAAACCGCCAAAATCATTGCTGAAACACCTAATAAAAATGCGCCAGAAACGAAATATGCTCCTAAATTTGCACTATCCCATTCTGCCCTGAGTGTAGTTGCAAAAAGCCAAGCTGTAACAGTATGAATTGAAATGCCAAGAGGGATAACTAATACCGTCAATACCTTAACGGTTCTTTTCAATATTTTCCATTGTTCTGTTGTTCCTTCCCAACCAAATGAAAGAAATTTATACATTTTTAATTGCCATTTTGGTAAATTAGTCAAGTGATTTTTACAAGTTGATAAAGATGGTATCAACGGTATGTAAAGCAGAACCAAACTTGTTGCAAGATAAGTCATAATCACTATAATGTCCCAAACAATTGGCGACTGAATTCTCCCATGAATGATTAAATAATGCAATCTGTCTGGACGACCCATTGCGGCAACTATACTTACACCAGCCAACATTATCGCAGCAACTGCAATTATCTCTGCTATTCGTGATAGTGGTCTATACCATTCGAAATTTGTAAGTTTAAGAACAGCAGACATAAGGACACCAACCAAGCTAAGTGCCACAAAGAACACAAAGTTTGAGATGTAAACGCCCCAAAATGTTATATCTCTTAACGAAACAGTAACATATTTACTTTTTGTTTCCTGTATGTAATAAGCATAAACACCCGCACAGCAAACCAATACTAAAAATGCAATCCAAATTTTGCCTCCTAGTCTGATTTTTCTCATAGGTCGAAGCAAATCATCTTTCATAATCATATATTCTTCCTGAGTGAAGGTTTCGTACTGTGTACTTTCCTTTTTAATAGTTTCTTTTGACATATGTTTAAGATATTTTATTGATTATTCTTGAGTATTATAAACTTTTGTTGCATCTTCGAATGGGAAAAGGCGTTTTACTGGTGGTAAAAAATACACTCGTGGTTTGGTTCCTAATTCTTCCATTTCACGATAAGCAGATCTGTCTTTCAGTAATTTTTTAAGTCTAAAAGTTTCCTCCCCATTTGTAACAACATCCTCTAATTCATCTCCAAAAAATAAGGTACCGTTAGGACATGCTGTGATACAAGCTGGCAATTTTCCTTCTGATAAATGTTGAGGACAAAAATCACATTTTGATACGGTACCTACAGTTCCACCATTTGTTACGCAACAATTTTCTTGTGTATCGCATTTAGGGTGTGATTCGTTAAATTGAACTTGTTCTGGTCGGCCAAAATTAAATGTACGTGCTGAATATGGACAAGCTGCCATACAAAATTTGCACCCAATACACCTATCACTGTCTACTCCAACTATTCCATCTGAACGTTTAAATGTTGCACCAACTGGGCAAACCTTTGTACAAGGAGGGTTGTCGCAATGATAGCAGGCTGTAGGAAACCAATATGGAGAAGTAAGTGGTGTGTCTTGCATTTTCCTTACCTTCATGTATTCAATTGGAGGTAATAGGTTGTGCATCTTTTGGCATCCTTCTACACATTTCCTTGCATTTGCACATCTTGCAAGGTCAATAACCATAATAAATTTTCGATTTGGTATCCCATCCCTTTCTGTTAAATGAGAAAGGTTATTATCCGCGGGATGGGCAATTGCATTCTTATTAACTTCTACTACCTTTCCTTCAGCAGTAAGTACTTTAACTTTTTCCTCTGTAAGCGTTGACTTACTTTCATCGGAAAAAACTTTTTGTAAACCTCCTCCTACAACTGTGAGACCAGCTGCAAGCACCCCAAACTTTAAGAATTTACGTCTTCCTGCTTCATTAGCATCTGAAGTGTTGTTTTCTTCGTTTTTGTGGGAATTTTCTGTGTGTTCTGACATAACTTTTAAGTATTAGTTATTGATTAAAAATTAACTCAATTAGGGATTGAATTATTACGTGTTTTTTTTAACGGCACAAAGGTGCAGGGAGTGGAAATTTTAAAACCTGAGTAAAGTCACTTCTATATCTGACAAAAATCAGCAAGTGCCATTATTTATATTCGAGAATTTTCTGCTTTTTCGCAGGTATGGAGTGTAATTGATTGCATTTTAGCCATCAACAATTTTCTTCATTCCAGTTTTGTGTTTTTGTTAAAAATAAGAATTGAGGACAAAATGAACAAATATACACCCATTTGTCTTTCGAGTATCGACTCGGTAAGCATGCTAAAACCAAGTGCTAAAATAAGAACAATTCCAAAGGGATATTGTAGTGAAAATCGGAATAAAACCACGAAAAGTGCTACAAACACAAGTAGGCCAAGGATTCCGTAGTTAACAAAGAAACTTAAAAATTGATTGTGCGAATTGTATTTACCTGCTTCTATTAGTCCTGCACTCATCACCGAATAACAATAATCTAATAAAAACTGCGCATTGCGAGCTCCTGTGCCTGTCCAGAAGTGAGCCAAGGCCACTTTCACATTGCTGTCGAAAATGATTTGTCGCTGAACAACGGTGTTTTGATAATAATGATAGGTCAGTGGATTTGCATTTATTTCCTGCATTCTATTGTTGAGCGAAGGCATAAACAAAAACGAAACAGCTGCAATGGCCACTAAAATGATGTAAATGATGAGTAGCTTTTTCTTCTGTTTAAAGTTTTTAAAAATCAACCAAACCGAACCAATGGCGAGAATGATGAGCGGCATTTTGGCTGCTACCAACAAATCGAGGACAAGCAGAAGCACTAGCGATAAAAGAAGAATGTATTTCCATTTCGAAGAGACATTTAATGATTCGTTCACTAACCAAAGAAGAGAAATGGTAGCGAACAAGCCGTAATACGTAGGATGCAGATGCGAAACATGCTCGAATCGCTCGCGGAAAATAAATGCTGAATTCTCGAAACTCTTGGGTTGAAACATCACTTGATTAAAAAGCAATACCACCAAGGTATAAAACGAAAGCACCAGCACCGAACCCGCAAACACATTGAAACAAGTTCTAAATCCTATGGGTTTTAACACTGCCATATACATCGACATGGTGAATGGAGCAATAAAGAACAAAAGCTTTTTCTCCATTTCGAATCGTATGATGGGGTTTTCGAAGTGAAAGAGAAACTCAACAAGATAAGGGATAAAAGGAATTGTAAGAAGAATATTGACTTTCAAAAACGACAAAACTCCACTTGGTTTGTAAATTATCCAATAGAAAAAAAGATAGACCGTAAGAAGAATAAAAAGAAGGTTGCTCAGCTTCAAAGGAAGTGCTGGAAAAGCAAACAAAGCAAAGAACAGCCATTGAGGAATGGATGTGCTATACTCCGATGTTTTAAATCTTTTGAGCATTTTTATAATCAGAATATTTTCGGCTGACGTATTGAATCAACTCGTGGTGAAAACGTGCTTGATTAAATCGGCTTACGTTGTCAATAAAATCCATAGGTCGATAGTATTTCTTTTCTTGCTCAAACTGGGTAATGGCATTCACAATGTCTTCTACCGTTTGTTCTTTAAAAAAAAGACCTGTGGTAGGAAGCACAGTTTCTTTATAACCTCCTAAATAAGGAACTATAACAGGAGTTCCACAAGCCTGCGCTTCAACGATGGTAATACCAAAGTCTTCGTTAGCAGCAGCTACAAAGGCTTTGGCTGCTTTTATTTTTTCAATCAAGGTGTTTTTTGCAATATACCCAAGCATCTCCACATTTGGAGGAGCTATCTTCTCCAGTTTTTTCCTAGTGGGTCCATCGCCAGCAACCTGAAAATGCAAATGAGGCAATTGACCAAAAGCTTTTAACAAGAGTTCTTTCTTCTTGTACGACACCAATCGTGAGGCGGTGAAATAATAATCGCTTTTCTTTTCCTGAATACAGAATGTCCCTACTTCTACTGGAGGATAAATTACCACAGAGGTTCTGTCGTAGTTAGACTGAATGCGTTTGCTTACATTTTCTGAATTGGCAATAAAATAATCAACTCTAATTGAAGAGGCTTTATCCCATTTTCGTAATCGTGTAAGGAAAAATGAAAACACATTTCGAGAGAGTGAAAACCGAACGGCTTCCAGATAATCGTCTCTTAAATCCCAAGCATACCGCACCGGACTATGACAATAACAAACGTGTACTTGCCATTTTTGTTTTTTTATTCCTTTAGCCACACAATAGGACGAAGAAATAATTAAATCGTAAGGCGAAAGGTCCAACTGTTCGATGGCCAATGGAAACAAAGGAAACATGAACCGATAGTATTTTTTGGCAAACGGAATGTGCTGAATAAAACTCCTTTTAGTTGTTTTTCCGGCAAGGTATTTATCGCGTTTTGCGTCATCAAAAAAATCGAAAAGGCAAAATACATCAGCATCAGGAAAGCAATGAATCATTTCCTTTAACACTTTTTCGGCACCACCGGCTTCATTAAACCAATCGTGTACTAATGCTATTCTCATTTATCAACTCGTTTAAATACCCAGTTAGTAGTTGGTTAGAAACCTCAAAATTAAACTTGTTTTGCAAACTATCAATATCTTTTTGTTCTATTTTTTTATTTTTTAGTTCTTTCAATGCATTTTCAAAACTATTTTGATTCTGAAGTTCGAAATAAATGGGTACTTGCTGAAACGATTCGCGGAAAACATCAAGGTGAGAAGCAATCACTGGAGTGCCAATGACGATGCTTTCGAGAATGGGAATTCCAAAGCCTTCGTAAAGCGATGGAAATATAAGTGCCGAAGCATTTTTGATGAGGGAATGATAAACAGCAGTGTCAACGTTTTCGAAAAACGAAATGGAGGCATGCGTTTTTAAATTCACTTTGCCAAACACCGATGCCGAACTACCAAGTACCACCAACTTGTATCCATTGCGGTTAATGGTTTCCAATTGACCAATAACCCATGCTGCATTCTTGCGTGGATTGTTGGCTGCTGTTAGCAATAGATAATGTCCTTCGATAAGCGGAGGTGTGGCAAATCGGATGACAGGCAATCCATTTGGAATGATCTTTATTTTACTTTCGTGGCACCCATAATGTGTCATCAATTCTTTTTGCGAGAAATGCGAAACGGTAACTATTAGTTTTGCTTTTTTAGCAAGACGAGGAATAAGAAAACGATACCACCACCTGAATGCAAAGGTGAACCAGTGCACATGGCGTTGTTCGAAAGCGAGGTCGTGAATGGTAACGATTTGATGGTCGACAAAGAGAGGAGCAGCATTGCAAAGATTAATTAAGATGGCATTTTTTTGTTTGCGCATGTATCGCGCCAAGTGCCATTGTTCCCATACAAATCCAGTTCCACTGCCAATGGTTTTTGTTTTTAAGTTGTGCAAATTGTGGAGTAGGGGAGGACATACAATTTCAACATCAGGCATCGATGCTTGTAACGCTTGTGCTATTCCCATGGCATAGTTCTGAACACCTGATGGCGATTGTGAAAGAAAACGTCCGTTGATAATGATTTTCATTTACTCCTCTGAACTATTAAAGTGAGTAAAGGTAGAAAATAATTGGAAAAGCAAAATGGCTTTTGAAACGGCTTGCCACAGCACATTTCAAAGCCTCCATTTACTCCAAAGGTAGTTCGGTGTTCAATAGTTCTTTTTGCAACAAAAACAAAGTGTCTTCACCTATTTTGGTTTCTATTACCTCCATCATCATGGTGAGTGTAGCAAAAAAGTTTTTGCTAGCTGCTGCACGTTCGGTTTCGGTTACATGATTATCGGCTGGCACATGCATTACTTTATAAAACAAGGTCATGAATTGAGGGTCGGTGGTGAAACTTGCTACCAAATGAGTACAAGCATAGAGATACAACTCTTCGGCAAAACTCAATGTTAGTGGTTCGTTCAGTGGGGCATCGTACAACTTATCTAAAAACGATTTGTTGTTCTTCGATATTTCCATTCCCGAAATAGGATGCGCTAGTTTAGCATCGGTGGTTAACAAAAAATCGGTGAACTGAACTACCGATACCAACAAGGTTTTGCTCATGGTGTTCAGTTGTTGATAATACGGTTTGGCTATCATATGGAGGTGTTGATTTTATGTGCAAACCTAATTAAAATTATTCACTTTCGATAAGTTTTAGAGATATTGTCTACTTAAACAGAAGCATTTTAGTACTAACGAAATTAAATTTTATTGACTTTGTTTTTATTATTTCAAATGTTTCAAAAATTTGATATTTAATTCAAATATTCTTAATTTTGTATTTGCAATTCAAATTTATTTGCGTATGGAAATATGTATTATAAATAAATTAGGCTCTAAAATAACCCTCGAATCTAGTGTTGGTGTTATCTGGATTGCTTCCCTCATTTCTGAATCTGTATTCGCCACTGGCGAGGTTGCGTATACACTTAGCCTTTTTCATTTTTGGGATTATTTGAATGATAAATTAAAATACAATTGGACCGTTTCGATAATGAAAAAGAATCCAAAATTGTCAAGCGAGTACATCGAAAGTTACATTAAGCTTTATGAAACAGTAAGGAGGTGCAAGCAGATAAAACATAAAGATAAAAAATTGTTTCAATCCATGCAGGTTTGTGAATCACATATTCGAAAAGCAAACGCCTATACCAAAAATTATTTGAAAAATCTTGCAGAAGACTATAAATACCGCGAATTGTCTTCAATAGCAGAATACAATATTGATACTTCATCAAACCCTCTGGTTGTTTCTGCAATGGATGAACCAGAAGATGAAAAGCAGATGGAAAGAAAGATTAAACGAATTGTGGCATTTATCAATAAAGAGGATAATATTACTTTTACTAATCACCTTATATTAGAAGATACACAGGGTGTTGAAATGAATACATTGAAC
>Ga0194047_10000505_pt1 | contig 26410 bp, 19 predicted proteins | sample JunL225m_MetaG_2_FD_160070 | JGI IMG/M metagenome (GOLD analysis project Ga0194047, IMG submission 160070) | Anoxic zone freshwater microbial communities from boreal shield lake in IISD Experimental Lakes Area, Ontario, Canada - Jun2016-L221-5m | ecosystem: Environmental > Aquatic > Freshwater... | reverse complement strand
ATTTTGTCATGCATACCCTGTTTCCCCTTATCCGCCAGCATTACATACAGCACTACAATATAACCGACTATGTATATTGCCAAAACTACTATAAAGATGGTAAACAATGCACCTAAAAATTGCCCCGCTATATCAGAGTTTGACTGGCTTAGGATATTATCATTTATTAGCAACGGCATTAATAAATTGACTGTAATTCCGGCTACCGTCACCAACATAAAACTATAGAGGATTCCCCATAATGCTCTTAAAACGGCTGAACCCAAAGTTAAGGGGCTACCGCCACTGCGTATAACTTTAATATGGTTGATACGATGCCCAATAGTTTGTCCTCCCATAAATACTGTTATCACATGATAGAGAAACGGAATCGTACTAACCATAATTATATTGAGTAAATTCGAGAATATCCAATCAAAAAAATTGGAGTTGCTGGAAATGCTGGTTGAAGGGCTATTATAATTTGATTTTTGGCTAGAGCTATCGGGCATAGTTACGCTGGCGATACCGATAAAGATAAAAAAGATGAAGTAGAATAAAGACGATAAAAGATAGGTGATAATCGAGTCGATTACTGCACCCCAGAACCGCCCCATTAATCCAGCTAACCGCATTATGACGGTTTCGCCATCTTCTCCCGTAAAATAATAGCAACCTTTGTAAACACCGGTTTCAACCTTTGGTGAGGGTGGCACTTTTGGCTCAGAAAAGGGTGGTGTAGGCGGAGGTTTTACTGCTTCTGTTGCCGGTGATGGTTTAAGCTGTTGCCAAACTGGCGGGTTATCCGTTTCGCTTTTGTCTGCCGGGAGAGTTTTTTGCAACAAATCTTCAATTGATAAAGTTGAATTAGCGGATGTGCTGGCTATTGTATTTCCAGCAGTTACATTCGTTTGTATCGGTTTCATCCACGAAGGTACGAACCCATCATACACATTGGCGTTTACAGAATTGGAACTTTCCGAAGGGGTTAAGGGAAAATTACAAGCAAGGCATTTGGTAGAGTCTGCTAAATTTTCAAATTGGCATTTTGGACAAAGCATTTTGTTTCATCCTTCAAATTAATAGACGGTTGATTAAGACATTGCAAAATACTGTCACTATTATTCTAGGGCAACTCTAAATCTAAAAAAATAGCGTATTTATATTTTTGTAGGGATGGGGTTTTGGCTCGGAAAAGGGTGGTGTCGGAGTTTGTATCATTTTATTGCTCACCCCGTTCCCATAAAAACGAGTTGGTTTGACTCGCTCTTATGGGAAACGCGGCTTTATATTTAAGCATCCCGCCGTGTTAACTAGCGTTAGCACAGGGTGTAATACTGTCAGTAGTTGAGTGGTCTGAATATTTAATAGCCACTTGCCAGTTTGCGCCTCGCCTCGTTTAGCCACTCAATCACTGCTTCGTTTTGGCGAATGCGGAGGGTGGTGACCAATTCCACGTATTCCTGTTCTTCAGGAGTTGGGTCGCGGGCTAACTCATGTTCACTTGGTTTGGGGTGGCTGCGTTTGCCCTTTGGGCTGAAGTCTTCTTCTTCGCCTAGATTCAGCCCGCTATAATTCCCTGCGCGGATGTCTAGTAAATTCTCCACTTCTTCGTTCAGGGTATGTCCCTGCCTCAACCGTTCAAGCGCTTGCCTACATAGTTCGATTTGCCTGCCGATGAGCGCACCCACATCATCGGTACCAAGCTGGCGAGCAAAGTAGAGTTTGATAAGAAAATCGGGTTGGATTTCGCGCAGACGCGCTACAGGCGAACGTACCCACTCGATAAAAGCAGCCCGCCCGGTGCCGGTCAGGTTGAAAACACGTTTGGGCGGACGGTTTCCCTGAATCTCCATTTCAGCCTCTATGTAGTCCATCTTTTGCAACTTTTTGAGATTGGCATAGAGCATACTCATTTCAAGGTGACAAATCGTGCCTAATGCAGTTTCTGGAGCAAAGCGGCGAGCTAATTCGTAACCATGCTTTGAGCCGTCCATCAACAAGCCAAGCACAGCGTATTCGGTGGGCATCCAGATTTTTTCAGAGATAGCCATTGTTCAATCACTCCAATATTAATTTATTGAATAGTATCCTGAAAAAGTAAAGTCGTCAAGGTGTAGCAATCAGGGCGATTCAGAAAATAATATTTTACAATTGCCGAACTCAACATATTGGCAACCTGTAAAATTTCAGAAGTGATAGTAAGCTCACATTGTTAAACACTGAAACGCCCTAAGGGGTGAGGTTGCAGAAGTTGCTTTTTTATGGCATGATAGCGAAGAAGGAAATCACTCATTTCAGTTTTACTTCAATTTTCTATTTTGGTAGATAAACTAATAAGGCTTATGAGTTTGAAAATAGATGACATCTCTAATGCCCCTACTCTGAATCAACCATTACTTTAATTTAAATAGACTAATACCTAGTCTTGATTTGTTTGTTAACCATCAGCAAGATTGAAAAGCTGAAAATTGATTATCAAAGCATTGCGGACTAGGTACTAGCAATAGAAAAATCTAGTTTAGCTAGAAAACTCGAATGGTGAAGAAATGAAACGGGTGATTATCACAGGGGCTACCGGTTTTGTCGGGGCTAATTTGACCCGTCAGTTGTTATTAGAGGGTCATGAAATTCATCTTTTAGTCCGCCACGGCTACCAACTTTGGCGTATCGAAGATATTAAGAGCCATCTGCATTTTCATGAAATCGCTTTTGAGGATGCTCAGCGTGTTGTTCATACAATAGCTCAGATTCGACCTGATTGGATTTTCCATCTCGCAACCTATGGAGCATATTCCTCTCAGGGAGAAGCGCTGAAAGCGGTGTACTCCAACTTTTTGGGAACGGTTAATCTAGTCGAAGCCTGTTTGAAGTGCGGTTTTGAGGCTTTTGTGAATACAGGCTCATCGTCTGAATACGGACTTAAGAATTTCCCCCCCGCAGAAAATACCTTGTTAGAACCCAATAGCTATTATGCTGTAACAAAAGCTGCTGCCACCATGTATTGTCGCTACAGCGCCCAGCGTTACCAAGTCCACATACCTACACTTCGCTTGTACTCCGTCTATGGTCCTTATGAAGAACCTACTCGATTGATTCCAACGCTGATTACACAAGGGCTACAAGGGGAATTGCCGCCGCTGGTTAATCCTGCTATTGCGCGTGATTATGTTCATGTGGATGATGTATGCGAAGCGTATCTGTTAGCTGCTGGCAAAGTCATGCCAGAAGCAGGGGCAATCTATAATGTCGGTTGTGGGCAGCAAACTTCGCTGGCACAGGTGGTGGAGTTTGCTAGGCGCTCCTTAGATATTCGGGCTGAGCCTCAATGGGGTTCTATGGCAAACCGCCAATGGGATAGCGATGTATGGGTTTCCGATAACAGGAAAATAGAAAAAGAATTGGGCTGGAAACCTCGCCTGACTTTTGAGCAAGGCTTTAACAAAAATATAGAATGGTTTAAAGACAATCCGAAATTATTGCAGTATTATTACGACCACCGCGAATTTCCAAAATAAGAAATATGATAGCACATAAGAGGAAGTAGAATGACTTTAGCGCAAGAGGTCAAACAAATTATTCTAGAGCAATCTAAAAGAGCTAATGTAGGGCATATAGGGTCAAACTTATCTATTGCAGATATCGTAACTTCCCTTTACACTTCGATTTTGCAGATTTCTGACCCCGATGACCCAGAGCGCGATCGTTTTATCCTTTCCAAAGGACACGCTTCATTGGCGCTTTATGCGTCTCTTTATTTGAAAGGTTGGCTAACCAAAGAGGAGCTAAACACCTATTGCGGAGAGGATAGCCTGCTAGGAGTACATCCTGAGCATAAGTTGAAAGGGGTTGACTTTTCAACTGGGTCTCTAGGGCAGGGACTTTCAATGGCAACTGGGGCAGCCCTAGCAGCACGTTATCAAGGCTCCCAAAGGCGGGTGTTTGCCGTGATTAGTGATGCAGAATGTAATGAAGGTTCTACTTGGGAAGCAGTTATGTTTGCTGCCCATCATAAGCTTGCCAATTTGATTGTAATTATAGATCTAAATGGTCAGCAAGCTATAGGTTATACAGAGCAGGTACTTTCTCTTTCTCCTATGTCTGAGCGTTGGAAAGCCTTTGGTTGGGATGTGCATGAGGTAGATGGTCACAATTCCAGCCAAATTATTAATATTGTAGAAGGTCTCAATACAGTTGATGATTTACCCCACGTCCTGATTGCGAAAACAACCTTTGGGAAAGGGGTGTCTTTTATGGAACGGCAAATCAAATGGCATTACTACCCAATGTCAGATGAAGAATATCAGCAAGCGCTAAATGAAATACGAGGAAGCTAATGAGAGCGGCTTTTGCACAAACCCTAGCAGATTTAGCTGAGAATGACTCCAGAATTGTAATGCTAACTGGAGATTTGGGTTATATGGCGTTAGAGCCTTTCAGCCAACGCTGGCCCGAGCGATTTATAAACGTTGGAGTGGCTGAACAAAACATGGTTGGTATAGCTACTGGCATGGCAGAAGCAGGCTTGTTGCCTTTCATCTATTCGATTGTCACTTTTGCCACTCTACGCCCCTATGAGTTCATCCGTAATGGACCCGTGCTACACAAATTACCCGTGCGAATAGTGGGAGTTGGGGGCGGCTACGAATATGGAACTGCAGGACCTACTCATCATGGGCTTGAAGATGTAGGAGTCACTCGCTTGCAACCCGGTCTTACTGTCGTAGCTCCAGCAGACCACCAGCAAGCACGCTCTGCCTTTCAAGCAACATGGAATCTGCCCGGTCCTATCTACTATCGTCTAGGCAAGGATGATAAAACTACCGTACCTCATTTAAACGGTAGCTTCAAGCTAGGTCATACCCAGAATATTCGTCAAGGTAAAGATGTATTATTAATTAGTATGGGTAATATAACTGCCGATGTGGTTGTGTTGGCTGATTTGCTTGCATTGGAAGGGATTGAAGCTACTATATTAGTTGTCTCAAGTTTCAACCCTGACCCAACTGACGACCTATTAGCCACCCTTGCAGGTTTTAAGGTAGCCATTACTATCGAAGCTCACTATATTACAGGCGGCGTTGGCTCGCTAGTATCTGAAATAGTTGCAGAACACGGGCTAAACTGCCGGGTTGTGCGTTGTGGAATAAGGAATAGCCCTGATGGATTAACCGGTAGCCAGAGCTATTTATATCAAAAGCACGGTCTTTCCAAGCAAGCTTTATTTGAAACAACTCTGAGAGCTTTAAGCAAGGATAGAGAAGTCAATGGGTAAGAAAAAAATTAGTGCTATTATTGCATGCTATCGAGATGCCCAAGCTGTTCCGATTATGTACCAACGTTTGACAGCTGTATTTCAAAAAATTGATGTGGATTTTGAAATAATCTTTGTTAATGATGCTAGTCCCGACAATGCAGAAGAAGTGCTGGCTGAACTGGCTTCTCGCGATAAAAAAGTAGTGGTAATTAACCACTCACGTAATTTTGGTTCCCAGAATGCTTTTACCAGCGGAATGAAACTTGCCACAGGAGATGCCGTAGTTTTGCTGGATGGGGATTTACAAGACCCACCAGAGTTAATTGAAGAATTCTATCTGAAATGGCGAGAAGGGTACAATGTTGTATATGGCGTTCGTGTAAAACGGGAAGCCACCCTCTTTTTGCAAGTAGCCTACAAATTATTTTACAGGCTTTTCCGCGCCGCCTCTTACATACCTATGCCGCTTGATGCTGGTGATTTTTCTTTGCTAGACCGAAGCGTGATAAATGCCATGAATAAGCTACCAGAAAATAATCGGTTTCTACGTGGCTTGCGAGCATGGGTCGGTTTTAAACAGGTTGGTGTAGCTTATGTTCGCCCAGAGCGCATGTTTGGTCGTACCACCAATTCCTTATGGAAAAACATAGCTTGGGCGCGTAAAGGTATATTTTCTTTTTCCTATGCGCCGCTTGAAATTATTTCTTTCATTTCATTGTTTATGGCAATGTTTTCTTTTATAGCAATTATAGCTCAAGTTATTTTGCGTATTGTCAAGCCAAAATTAGTACCTTCTGGATTTACGACTATTATTTCCTTGATTCTGTTTTTAGGAAGCATTCAGCTTTTGTGTTTCAATATTATTGGCTCTTATATTGAACATATTTATGATGAGGTAAAACGTCGTCCTACGTTTATAGTTAAAAGCATTCTTAACTCCCCAGAGAGTTCTGAAAATAAGGAGAGCAAGTAAAGGCAATGCCCGAAGTTGAATTACTTCCTACACGTTGTGCAATTTGTAACACCGAAGATAATGCCACCGAACTCTATCCAGCTAATTTTGACTTGCAAGCTTTCAACCCAACAATCTTTTCGGCTCGGCGTTTGCCTGACCGAATTCATTACCGGCTGGTAAAGTGTAAACGATGTGGTCTAGTTCGCTCTGATCCAATCGTTGACCCGGAATTCCTTTCCCAGCTTTATGCTTTGAGTACCTTTACTTACAGTTCAGAAGTAGCTAATCTTAAAGCCACTTACGGGCATTACCTAGCAAAATTGGTTGGATGTGGCGCTGTTAAAGGGACTTTACTTGAAATAGGCTGTGGAAACGGTTTTTTTCTTGAAGAGGCTATTTCGCAAGGGTATCTTAGTGTACACGGTGTAGAGCCAAGTAAGGAAGCGATAGAACGAGCTGCTCCCCATGTTCGCTCAAATATTGTTTGTGATATTATGCGTCCTAATCTATTCGAGCCGGATATGTTTGATGTGATTTGCCTATTTCAGGTGTTTGACCATTTACCTGACCCTGTTTCTCTCATTAAAGAATGCTATCGGGTGCTAAAACCCGGGGGATTAATACTCTTTCTAAATCACAATGTAGCAGCAGTTTCAGCTAAGGTGCTTGGAGAGCGCAGCCCTGTTGTAGATATTGAACACACCTACCTGTATAGTCCAACTACACTAGACAAGCTTATTTCTCTGAATGGCTTTAAGGTAAAAACGTCAGGTAAGGTCTATAATAATTATACCCTTAAGTATTTAACCCACTTAATACCGTTGCCCAAGTTTATTAAGCCTCGACTATTATCAATGCTACAACATAGTTCGGTAGGTCGGATAAAGCTCTCATTACCTTTGGGTAATCTATATGTAGTAGGACAAAAGCCCCAGTAAAATATATTTAAGGAGAGTAGGTGTTCATTGCCAGATTATTTTAATAAAAATGTTGAAATCTTTAACCAAGATGCACAAGCCAATGAAGGCTATATATATACTGCTACCAATAGACTTAGCAGCAACTTAGCAACGCAGCGTACTACTGATTGTATATTGGAAACTAAATACTTCACGGGGCGAACCGTTTTAGATATGGGCTGTGGAGACGGTTTTTATACAACCCGTTTCTATGATCTTGGGCATCCTAGTAAATTATACGGGGTAGATGGAGCAAAAGCTGCTATTGATGTAGCTAATTCAAACAAGGGAGACCGGCAAATTGCATTTGAAGTTGGAGATGTGCATAATTTGCCTTACCCCGATAACAGCTTCGACTTAGTTATGTTGCAAAGCATTCTACATCATGATGATAACCCGGCGGATATAATACGAGAGGCTTTTCGGTTAGCGCCGTTAGTTTTAATTCATGAACCTAATGGTAATAATTTCGGGCTTAAAATTATCGAGAAACTCTCCCGGTATCACCGAGAACACCATGAAAAATCCTATAGTACCCGCCAAATGATAGGTTGGATAAATCAAACTGGCGGAAAGGTAGTTTATAAACGCTTTGCTGGATTTGTGCCCATGTTTTGTTCGGACAGAATAGCGAAAACCACAAAAATGATTGAGCCTCTTATAGAGCGTCTGCCTTTAATCAATACTCTGGGCTGTGCTATCTATGTTTTAGTAGCTGAACGCAATTAAATTTGATTTGGAGCATCTACTTTTTTTATGTTAGCTAAAATCATTGAGCCTTTTTCCAGAACAGAAAAAACACGGTTTTTCAATATTTTTTTGCTGGCAACTATTACCTTAAGCCTTTTACTTGCTATTCTTCTACAAATCATCGAAAAACCTAAATTCCACATAGTTCTAACCCCCGACACCCTTGCCTCTAAAGTTGTAAGAGAAGGGACAATAGGCGGTTTTTATCCAGTTCAAGTGGATAATTTAGGCAATTCCTATGTGTGGAGTAAAGATAAAGTCGTACTCTATTTTTATCTAGCGGTTAGAGACCCTTTTGAGATAACCCTAGATTTAAGAAGCTCCTCGGTTGCGGGTGGTCCGGGCGATAAAATTCTTTTGAAAGTAAATGGCGTTGAAATTACCCAACTGCAACCCTCTACAAATAAGCTTGAATTTCAAACATTCACAATTACTAGCAATGCTCCGAAAATAATACAGGAAAATAATAAAGATACCTTAAAGATAGAATTAATTACAACAGCCTTTAATCCTCCCAATGACACGCGCAGTTTAGGGTTCATGGCGAAGAACATTTCAATCAATGGTAACGAAAGTTGGAATGTTTTAATTCGGCATCCATTGATACTAATATTTGCACCCCTGCTTTTGATAGTTGCTACTATACTAACATTGTTACGTAAGAATTATAATACAAAGCTGTTGGGCAACCTATCATTTGCAATTTACATTGCGGGATTCTTACTTAGCTGCTTTGCCCTAGTAATGATGTTGCAGGTACAGACACCCGATGCTATAAATCTAAATACTTATTATTTATGGGTTGGTAGTCTTTTATTCTTTGCCGTTATTTTCTTGATAGCAATTCTTAATTCATTGGGAATTTATTCGGCTTTGAAGGTTATTTTCTTGGCAGCTTTTAATCCATCAAATTTGTATTCGGCTTTAAGGCTTGAATTAGAACCATTTTGGATAATAGGCTTAGCTCTACTGCCTTTTGGGTTGGGGATTGATAACTGGTTTGGCTTAACTAGCTCAACCACAGCGTGGGTCTATTATATAATACTAGGCACTCTTTTTCCTAGCCTCCTAATTTTGGTATCTTTTTTAGAAACTTTTTGGCGTGCCGGATTATTTTTCATACAGCTACTTAAAATTTTGTTGGCAGTGTATTGCCTAATATTTACTTTTTTCTTATTAATAGGTCATAACAGCATTTTTGGTCTAATTCTAGGCTTAGCACATTGGAGTATCCCTAAGATTTTCCAATCGCATATCAAGATTTCCGGAGAAAACACAAAACTTTCCATAAGCCTAATGTGGAAATTAAGTGATTTTAAACTATTCAATCTTTATGTGCTTTGTATTTCGTGGGTTGCAGTTATAGAATTGATTTATTGGGTTCGACTCGAAAGTTGGCTGTCCACTTCAGTATATAGCTTTGTTATTTTTATCTTCGCATTGTTACTTATTACACTAAATATTTACACCCGAAAGGCTTCAAAAACCAAAGATTACCCCAGTTTGCAACTTCCAGCCAATGTTAATGCTTGGAAGTGGCTTTTGAATAAAATTGCTTCTAGTAGGCTACACCTTGGGGGTAATCTGATTGCGGTGGTAATATTTGGTTTAGCTAGTTTGCGTACCCAAGAGCTATTTGGGGGGGGAGCATCATTCTTGCATTGGGGTGTTTTTGTTAGCTCTGCTCAAATGGTACGTCAAGGAGGCTGGTTGCTTTGGGATGTTCCCTCTCAATATGGTTTTCTAAACATACTAATTATAGCTTGGCTACCTATTAAAAGTGCATGGGTTTCTCTTTTTGTAGTGAATGCAATATTGCTTTTTGCTACTGCATGCTTTCTTTTCTTTCTAATTCGCACTCTAGGAAAAGGCTTTGGTAATTTACTACTCGCTCTTTTTTTGACACTTTCAGCCGTCTTCTTAGTTCCCGGGTATGCTTCTTCCATTACAGGACCACATCCATACCCAAGTGTCGGACCATTACGTTTTATTTGGTGCTACGTACTGCTAGGAATTCTTTGGCTAGGAATTAGGTTTGAACAACAACCAAAAGTCTATCGCAAGGTTCCTTTAATTGGTCTTATCGCTTGGCTTATCGGTTCTCTTTGGTCGGCAGAAAGCGCGATATATTGTGCAGCAATATGGTTGCCTGCCTATATCTTTATAATACTTCGGCAAACTGTTACGGATCAGCGAGGCTGGCGGGTAAAAATTTATCCGGCTATCGGCTGGCTATTACTGCCACTTGGTCTAATTCTAGCAATTTTAGCCTGTTTTGCCGGCTACTATAGTCTAATTTTAGGTCAAGGTCCAGATTGGCATGTTTATTTTGATTATGCTTTAGCCTTTCAGGGAGGCTTTGGATCCTATCCAATGGATATTGGCGGACCAGTGTGGATTTTGTTTATTGTGCTTTGCTTAATAGCAGTTACCGCTATTTATTTTATTAAAGATAGTTTCTTACATCCCAGTTTGAGTCTCGTTTTAGGTATTTTCGGGGCAGTTTGGGCAACTTCCAGCTATTTTATAGGACGCAGCCACCCCAATAACGTGATTAATCTAAGCACCATCTGGATTTGCGCTAGTATCTTGATACTTTATCTTATTACCCACTACAAAAAAGTAGGCAGGTGGTCAGAGCTTATTAAAGCAGGTTTTTTACCTATTTTAGTAGTTGTTTTGACCATTGCTTTTGGTAATCAGCCCGCTCTTATGAATTATATAGGTCCTTTTCATAAAGACTATACGCTGAACCTTGAAAAGCAACTCCCTGCAATAGACCAGTCGTTATCCGCCTTATTACAGCAAGCCCAAGTAAAAGAGGAGGATCCCTTCATCTACGCTGGGATGACCTTACTTCCAGCTTGGCAAAAAAACAATCCAGATGACCGTGTCATGTTTACAAAAACGTGGCTCCCTACTGCTCCAATGGGGAATCTTTTTATTCCAATATCTAAGGAGCGCGGTGAAATATATATTCAAAGATATATAGCTCATCTTAAATTAAGCGGTTGGCTCCTTAGACCGATAGAGAATGACCCAACTTTGAAATGGATAATAGACGAGATTCAATATACCCACAAACCAACTAAGGTGTTTAAAAATGAGAATTGGGAACTTAGCTGGTATGATATTATAAACCCGTAGAACTGGGCAGGGTAAGAGCAAAAAGATTAGATAGAGGTAAAATAACCACAGCGAGAAACTATTTGATTGACAATTAGCCGCTAAAAACTGAGCTCAGAAAATGAGTGCGCCATCGTGAATTTGAAGATTTATAATTGGCACTCCATTCTGTGAAAGATTTGCTGCAATTGGAAACTCGATCGTTTGCAGCAGCGCATTATTTTCATCAATAATACGCAAATCTTTTATTACATAAACAGTACCCCAACGATATGAGAATAATAAAAGATGGTCAATTTGAAGCTCAGAATTCCCCACCCTAAGAAGATTTGGTGTTGCTGTACTACTTAGTTGAATCGGCGCCCATTTATTACCTGTAACCGCATACAAATCTTTACGTTGGTAAGAATTTTGTATAGATGCTGATAAAGACCAGTTTGTTTCAAGAACTCCGAATAACAGAGACACAGCATGCACATATTTAGCAGGATAGGTTTCAACTGTAGCCACCGGAACTAAAATAGTTTTTTCAGGCAATGCTTGAGATGGCAATGCTTTAGTTATAGCATTCACTTCTTTTTGGTCAAGGTCATAACGAATTGCAAAGGATTCAGCAAAGCCTGTGGTACAAATAGAGCTGAACAGCAGTAAAGCACCGACGAGTACAATCCAAATCTTGCTAACAAATATATATTGAAACTTTTTATTAATTATCCAGAATAATGACCCTAAAGCTATACCAAGACCCGCATAAGGAAAATAGAGCATTCTATACTCTAAAATCTGTCCCTTTATCAGAATTCCGGGAATAAATAATAGCAAAGCAATCCATATAATACCGCTCAGGAAAACAATAACTCCAGTTTTGTAAGTCATCTTATATTCATTTGTAGAAGGTTTCCAGCTAAAAACAGTCCATATAAGAGCAACTATTAACAGAAGAAAAAGAGTGATTCCCTTCCAACTACCAACTATTACTGAAAGACCCAAATTGAAAACTTCTTTGGTCAAAGGCAGACCCCAATCAGAACTAATGGTCATACCTTCTAGCCTTTGCATGTATTGGGCTGGACGTTGGAGTATAGCTTCAATGTTTGTATCTAGTCCTCCTCGTCCTTCAATAAACGTGGAGTTACGGTAAAAAACTAAATAAAACCCTACGGCAACAAGGCTTGGACAGATTAAAATGATTGTGATTCGCTTGAAAAACGACCAATAAGCTGACAAACGGGTAAAAGATTCCAATTGCGTAAGTCCCAATAATGGAACAAGGAGAATAACTAGCGCAAGTGGCTCCTCAACATAAAGCATCAAGGCATAAGCTAAAGTGCCAATTATTATTTTTACAATGCGGTGATTTGGTTCGGCAAGTGCTTTCCAGCAAGCAATCAGAAATATAAGGGCTAACATTGAAATTATAATGTAAACAAAAGCCCAGAGGGTAGCTTCAGACGCATAAAACGGCATCAATAAAATCCACCCGCTAATAACCGCAGCTAACTTGGAGCCTAGTATCTGGTATATTAACCAGCCAAGTAAGAAAGCTGTAACTCCTATCGCCAAACAGACTATTAGTCTTGGGATAATCTCGAAATCTGGAATGAAAAAGTAAAACGCATAACCCATTGCCCAAGCGCCTGCACGAGGCTGATTATATTTCACTTCACTCGGCATAAACTTAAATAAATAATCGTCTGAATAAAACCCTCTTTGCCAGACAAGCATATAGCCTAAAATTAGGCAAAGTATGGAAGTAATTAACCAATTATAATTTCTGAGCTTTGTATATATATACGGATATATAGTTTTTGTAATAAATGAGAGGTAATATTTGTAAGTGCGTTTTTCAAAATTACTTGAGGTTTTGCTATTTTCCAAATCTTGCATTAATAATTCTCCAAAGATAAATTGTTACCTTAGAAAAAACTATAGTTAAAATTATTATAACAACTCAGAATACCTTTACAGGCTGTATTTATGAGGGTTTAACTTTATAGACATTGTGTCGCTTGGCATCAGCAATATAAAGTGAGCCATCCGCCCCTACCGCTACCCCAACCGGATTTTCCAATATCAGGCTTGCGCTGCTTTCGATAGTCTGGAGCAAGTTACCCTCTGGGGAATATTTATAAACACGCGCGTTCGTTGGGTCAGAAATAAACAGATTTCCGACTTTATCGAGCGTAACATAAGGCTCATTAAGGTATTGGTCGCGCCAATTGGGGAATTTTATCTCGCTTAAGAATTTGCCATCACGATCTAAAATTTCAAGACGTTTATTCCGCATATCGGTTACATATACTTTGCCGTCCGGTGATACTGCTACGCTCACCGGCTCATCAAATTGCCCCTGCCCGCTTCCGCGCCCTCCGAATTGTCGCAAGAAAATGCCATTGGCATCAAAAACCGCCACCCGCCGATTTCCGGTATCGGCTACATATAGCTCTTTACGAGTTGTATCGTAGAAAATACCACGCGGTCCGTAAAAGCCTATAGGCTGTATTTTTGCTTGCTCTAAATCACCTTTATTATCGTAGCCTTCGCCCCATTTCATCAGGAATTTACCGCTGGAATCGAACTTTTCGATGCGATAATTCCAACTATCCGAGACATATATATTGCCTTGTTCATCTACCGCAATACCGCCCGCGCCGCCGTCATTCTGGATAATGCCGAACAAACCATCGCCGTTGCCAATTTTGCCGAATTTGGACAGGAAATTGCCCCCAGAATCGAAGCGTTGCACTCGTCCATTGGCGCTATCCAGTACCAGTAAATCACCATTTGGCGCAATTGTTAGAGCGCGTGGCACTTTAAACTGACCATTTTTCAAGCCCGGTTGGGTAGCTTCCCCAAGTTTGTAGGCAAACTCATCGGTAGTTGTGCCGTTGGTTTTAGTTGCTCCGGTATAATTTAAGCCGCCCAATAGCATAAAATCGGGCGCGAGGTCATTGCGGACATAAACAACCATGTCGTAGGAAGGTAGGGCTTGTTGCAACTCTCGATACAGGGTATAGCGCCACATCAAGTTTGCGCTGGGCTGTCTAGTAAAAGTATCCCAGAGCTTGCCCCAATCGGTGTATTTTATATTCTTTTTATCAAGATTCGAGTTTGCGCTATCGGCAGGTGCTTTGCCAATACCCAAGTAACCGTTATCATCTTCAGGTAGCCACCAATAGCGCCGAAACAGCATGCGAGTATAATTATCACGCATTTGCTCTTGTAGCTTGAATTGGTCTTCGCTCCGGTCAAGCGCGATAATGGCGTAAGCAATGCCTCGGCTATCTTTAGGAGGGGCAGCATCCGAATTTTGGCTTGAATCGTTGTTAGGAGTAAAGTAGCTTACATAAGTATATTTACGGAAATACCAAGATAAAGGCGGTGCGACAGATTGCGCCAACAAGATTGGCATTTCCTTGCTACCGGCAGGGTCTGCAACCGCTTTGGTACGAGATGCGCTATCCGTAGCCGCGCTTTTCCAGCTTTCTTTGTGATCGTTGGATAGCTTATCAACCCGTTCCACAAAATTAATCAATTCCGGCGTGGTTTGCACCTGTATCATCGGCTCAACATTGGTGACGGGGTTGTTGTAATTGAGCATGAGAGTGGCTTTGATACCGTAGATACCCAATGCAAGGCTAAAAAGCAACGCCAACGTAGCACGCATAATTTTACCGGAGATGCGTTTACTGCGCCATAACCAAAGGCTTATGACGAAAAAGCTTAATACTACCAAAATCGCTATTACGGCAATTCCAAGACGACTTCCAACGATTGAGTTATCCGGTGTAGTTGCCACATATACGGGTAAATTGCTGGTAGTATCTGGTAAATTCCCGGTCAGGTTAGAAAGGAAACCGATTGAAATTGCGATGGCGACAAACATTAAAAATGCAATGCCGCCAAAAAGCAACCCCTGACTAGGCTTTAGCAATTTTTGCCAGCTAATGCGCCGCACCTGATTATCGAAGAACACGGCAGAGGTAAGGATGGCGGGCAAGGCTACCTGCATATTCAACCAAGGCACTTTTTCTCCGGCTATGGAGTAGGTAATCATTGCCAGTACGCTCCACCAAGCGCAATAACCTGCAAAGAGACCGCGCATTGTAAAAATAGGGCGACCTTTACGCAACGAGCGCCTAATCCAGCCAATTGGGAAGGCGAATAAGGCAACGGTAGAGAGAATTAAGGGCAAGATTTCGTATAGCAACATCAGCATGGGATAATAGAACCACGGCTGATCTATACGTCTGGTATCATGCACCCCAGCCCAGTATTCTACGCCCTTGTATATACCATCTGCCAGTCCTTGTGGATAGAAGAAAAAATTCCCAAATAGAAGGATGTATATAATTGCGAAACTGCCAAAAAATCCTGCTAAAGCCAGCGGATTGCGGAAGATACCAAGAATACCGCGCAATGCTGCACTTCCTCTTAGTTTTTCATCCGGTAAATCGGTAGCCAACGAAACCAGCCAACCCGCTACTATACCAATGGCTAGTGCAGCAAAAAAGCCGTTGAAAATATAAGCTACCCACTTATCCACTTCGGGACCTACTAGGAAAAGACCCCCTTTCGGACGTACTCCGCCTTTCAGGGGATCTACCGCCAGAAAACGCAGGCTTACCAATGCCGCAACTAACCATGTTCCAACAAAAGCAATGGCAAATCCAATAATGCCGGTTCGGTTCGCCACCAGAAAACGGCGTTGCCATATCCAACCCACTAATGACCCGATAAACAACGCCAGTAGCAAAATTATTACCAACGAAAGAGCTATGCTACTTATTTTGTCTGCTGTAGATACAGATGTGGTGGCGGTAGCAGTTGCCAATCCGGTGGTTGCGTCCGCCTTTGCTTTAGCTGGAGAGAATGTTCGGTAAGCTTGGAAAGCCCCAAGCCCGCCAAACGCTAATAAACTAACCACCAGCGCGATTATGCGCGGCGTACGTTCGAGCCTTCTCCACATACCGACATAAGCCTGAGACAGCAAGATAGCCGCTATAGCTGAAATAGCCAACAGCAAGGGGATAATGATAATCCCTGCCGGAATTCCACCACTAGCATCAGAGCTAAAAAGCTTTGGAGCAGTTGAACTAAGTAAATCACTACTATTAAAAGCCAACGCGCCGGCAAAAACCAGAAACAAACCTATGCTACTCAACAGGCGCGGTGAAAAAATTCGGGATGCAGGTTTTGCATCCTCTGTTACCTCATCGGGATTTTCCGAGCTTATATCATCTACGCTTACCGGTTCGTTAGTTTCTTCCTTACTCAAAAATTCCGTTTCGACTATAGCGTTCGGCTTTTTCTGACGGGCAATTTTAGCGGGCAACCCCACCAATTCAACCGCAAACATAAGTACCAACCACCCTACCAAAATGGCGGTATTCATGAATACCAGTTCGTGGCTGGCATAGGTTATTACCAAGCCAATGCCAGCAGCGGATAGCCAACTTGCTTTTCTGGAACTGAAGAAACGGAAAACACCAATAGCAAATAATAATTCGCCAAAAACGGCGAAAGCATCATGGCGAAGGTTACGAGAATAGTAGAGGATAGAAGGCGAAATTAGGATGAAAATACCCGCAAAAAGTGCGCCCGCTTTACCGATTAGAGTTCTCAGATACCAGCAAAGAGCGACAATGCCAATCCCGAACACAGCGGGCGCAACTCGAGCAGTGGTATCGTTAGAATCACCGAACAGGAAAAAGCTGAGGCTGACCATGTAATACAGGAACGGTCCATGAAAGGTTGGGTCATAGGAATAGAACTGACCGTTCAGATACATGCCACGTGTGAAAGAACCGGCATGAGTAGCCTCATCCTGATGCAATGCACGAGGTCCAAGGTCAGTAAGACGGGTAAGGACTGCCAGAATAATGAGAACAATCCAAGCGATAGCTTCCCGATTCAACCATGCCGCTTCTATCCAACTACGGGTTTGGAAGCGTTTCGCGGTTGCCTGTTTAATTTTTTGGGCTTGCAGAGTTTCCACAGAAAGTTATATTAATATTTTGCTAATTTGTTATTTCAAAATTAAAACACCACACTAACCCTAAACGTTTTGTTGTTGCGCTATTTTAAGCTAAACTGGTTGGAAAAAGCAATTTTTTACCACTGTTTTGGATAAATTCGATAGGTTTAGCTTATTTGCCGATCACACAGAGGGAGGATTCTAGCATACTTGCTACTGTGTTATTATTTCGACAAGTTAGGTTGGATTTAAAGAAAGTGCCGTAACAACCCACCTGATTTCAACATAGGGATAATTAGGTAGCCACTGGTCTGGATAATATGCGCGATTAAGCCCGTTTTTTGAGCTTTTTCACCACTCTAGTACAGAGATTTTGAAATAAAACGAGATAAGGACTTTCGCTTTAGAGGTGATTTCAGGCAAAAAGCTTAAGCCCATTGTCTCTAATCTAGGTTTATTAATCCTATTCCAAGCGAAAGTCCTTTAATTATAGAAAAGCTTGAAAGAATCCCTCTAAATTTCAGAGGCTGGGAGCTTCAATGGTTGATTCCAGCTTCCTTTAAATACAAACTCCGAAAGAGGTTTGCGGGTACGAGGCGCAAGTTCCCGCTCTCGTAAAGGTTCAGGCAACTGGTCGGCATCGCCGGGATAGCCGATAGCAATTGCCGTTACTACCTCATACCCTTCCGGTATCTGGAATACTTGCTGAGCTTTTTCAGAATCGAATCCAGCCATTTGGTGAACATACAAACCAAAAGCCCCTGCTTGTACTGTCAGATGTGCTACCGCTTGCCCCACATCGTACAAAGCCCAGCGATAGGGCTTTCCGGGTTGAAGACTTACTTTTGCCACTGATAACACTAACACTGGCACGTCTTTGTTCCAAGCCTGATTTCCGGGAACTAAAACATCAAAAATCTTTTGATGAGTTTCCGGGTCGCTCTGAGTACCAACAATGAAAGACCACGGTTGGCTATTCCCGCCGGAGGGCGACCAACGCGCCGCTTCAAAGAGACTCAGAAGTTTTTCCTCCTCAACAGGCTGACTGGAAAAGGCGCGGGGACTCCAGCGATTTGCCAGAATTTCGTGAATTGCATAACTTGTTTCTGCAAGCTTGGTCATTTTTTTCTCTTTTCTAGTTGATAACTAAATTTATAGCACGTAACTTGCATTCTTCCAACTGCGCTGTTCCATAGAATAACAAGCTTAGAACTGAACCCAAATTTGAGTTATTACCCCATATGAATCGGCACAGCTTCCAGACTACCGTGTAATCGCTCGGCTTCTTCCTCCATCGCAATTACATTTTTGCGGCTTGGAAGCGCAAAGGAAAGCAACAGGACCAGCACCGTACCGATTGCCAGATAGATAAAGACATCGTTTATGCCGCCCGTTCCCGCTTGTGCGCCTAATTGTTGCATCGCCTGAATATACTGTGGGTCTGCCGGATTCGGAGCGGATGCGCCTGCCGGTAGATTTCGTATAGCGTCAGCCTGCAACAAATTAAAGTGATAGGTGGTTTGTTGTCCCAACAAAGTAATTGTAATCGCTGTCGCCACCGAACCGGCTATTTGGCGGGTGACATTAAGCAGCGAACTAGCTTTGGTCAGAGCCGTGCCTCGCAACGAAAGGAAAGCCAAAGTTTGCGAAGGAATAAAGGTAAGACCAAGACCCATCCCAAGTAAGAAGTTCCAAGGAGACATCGCCCAACCATCGGTGGTAGGTGTTAGATTACCGAACTGCCACAACGCAATTATTACAAAAATTGCGCCTGTTCCGGTTATTAAGCGACCGCCTAGTTTGTTGAATAAGGGACCACCCAACCCCGCGCCGATTAATGAGCCTACCCCTTGCGGAATCAATGCCAACCCGGTATCTAAAGCTGTAAGATGGGGCGTGCGGATTTGTTGCAGGAATACAGGCAGTAGCAGCAATGCCCCAAACACCGTTCCGCTGATAACGCAAGAAACAACTGTAGCGATGGTGAAACTGTATTTCTTAAACATTCTTAAATCCAGCATGGGGTCTGAACGGTGCAACTCGTAAAGACAGAAAGCGGCAACCAACGCAACTCCACTACCCACCAGCGTCCACACTAGCCAGTAACCCCAACCATAAGCTATACCGCTAGGATTGAGTTGGGTACGAGTAGCCGGGTCAACTTCATTTACCAGCGAAAAGCCATATACTATGCCCAACACACCCATTGTTGAAAGAACCAGCCCTATATAGTCGAACTGTCTGCTAGTAGCCAATTCTTCAGGAGTGCGATGATGGTCATGGGGCATAATGCGCCAAGTCAGGAAAACGGTTATAAAGCCGATTGGCACATTAATCAGGAACAGGTATTGCCAGCCAAAGCTGTCGTTCAACCAGCCCCCCAGAATTGGTCCCAGAATTGGTCCAAGCAAGATAGGAATTACCAGCAAGGACATTGCTGCAGGTCTTTCGTGTGGCTCGAAAGGGTCAAGCGCAAGAGCCTGACCGAGCGGGAAGAGCGCCCCCGCGCCGATGCCTTGCAGCACCCGGAAGGTAATCAGCATGGTAGGGTCTTGCGTAACGCCACACAACAGCGAACCAACTGTGAATATCGCCACAGACCCCATGAATATACGTCTGCTGCCGAAGCGATTTCCCAAATAGCCAGCTACCGGTATCACTGCCGCCTGCGACAGAAAATAGCCTGTCACCAGCCACTGTACAGTGCTAAGGTCAATCTTTAGCTCCTTAGAAATCGGCACCAGCGCGATATTCACAATGGTATTATCGAGTATGCCCATTATCAAGCCTAAAGCAGCAGTTAGGGCTATGGCATACTTTCTCCCTTTTGTCATCTAAAATGTTCCTTTCTACATTAATGAGAAGCTGGTTATCTATATTAACTGACTTACAGTTAAGTCAGTAACAGGACCAAAAAGAATCAGTTAGTGGAAGTCGCAATAATGCCTTCGAACCAAAGCTCCAGCAGTTTATCGGCTATCTCTTCCACGGTATCAGGAAATTTATTGACGAAATCCTGCGGTAATAATTGGCGCAATACCGGGTATTTTTCAACTTGACGGCATAAACCTGTAAAACTGATGAACACTATGTTCGGGTCAACCTGCCTTAACTCTCCGTTACGGATGCCTTCCTCGATTACCCCAATGATAATTTGGTTTATTGCTATAATTAGCTGGTGCATCTCATTTTGCGCTTGCTTACTAAGTTGGCATAATTGCGACAGAACAATTTCTTTATCATCGGGCAGTGGTTGTCGCGTAACCCCATACATGATGTGTTTCAGCCGAGTTCGGGCATCTTGGTTTTCTCTGGCGGCGCTTTCCAACTGCTTGATTACTTCAGCGCTCCAAAATTTTATAACCTCAACTATAAGCTGATCTTTACCACCCGGAAAATGAAAATATAAGGCAGGGCGGGTAATCTTAAGAGTTTTGGCAATATGATCCATATTCAGATAACTATAGCCGCCAAGCTGATAGAGTCGCCATGCTTCAGCAATTACCCGCTCTTTGGTATCTGTAGTTCTCAAATCAGGTTTCATAGGTTCTGACTAACTCCAATAATTTAGCTAACTAACACGTAAGTTAATAGCACTTATTTGATATGCTGTCAAGTCCCAACTTGAAATCTCAGCAAGTTAGCCCTAGCTTAAATCTACAAATCCACTCGTGAACGGTTATGATTTTATAACATTTAAGAAAGAATTAACCTCTTTCCAATAAAAACCTAATCTTTGCAGTATATAATAATAGTATAAATTCAGATATAAAATCGAAAGAATTATATAACTCGCTAAAATTGAGGCAATTATGAATCCACTAGATAAAAATATTACCATAGAATTTCCAGATGAAAACGAAAAGAATATAGATTTAGATGATAATGATTTGGTAAGGCTAATTTTGCAGAGCGATAATAACGCTATGGCACAATTAATAACCCGTTATCAGGTGAGTGTATATAATTTGTGCCGACGAATGTTGCATAATCAGCAAGAAGCAGAAGATGCTACTCAGGAAGTTTTCCTGCGAGTGTACCAGCAAATTCACACCTATAATATTGACCGTAAATTCTCAACTTGGATTCTTTCGATTGCAGCGCACTATTCCATAGACTTAATCCGGCGAAAGCGTCCGGTTTCCGACCTTGAAGAAATAATTTCATGGAAGGCAAGCCAAGACCCTGACCCAGAAGATATGGCGGTATCGGGCGAAGAAAGAGAGGAAGTGCGCGAACAATTGAAAAAATTGCCCGGCAAGTACCGCATGGTATTAGTTTTACGCTATTGGTACGATTTCTCGTATGAGGAAATTTCCAAAGCTACCAGCTTATCAATCTCAAACGTAAAAATCAGGTTGTTCCGGGCGCGCGAAATTCTGGCAAAACAAATGGCAGGCTCACAACCTGCCCTGAAATCCTCCGGGAAACTTGCCTTTGGCTATTAACTAGCGAGGCAAATTTGGCAACTGCCGATAGCGGGGTAGCTTTGGCATCCTCGCCCCCTCACCCAGATTCATCAATCTTGTGCAGCATCAATCCCTGTATTCCAGCCCAACTCTATTTCAAGGTTACCAGCATTAATTTGTCTTAACAAAATAACCCACGTAGCATTTCTGGCTCCACTATAGCTTGTCTTAAAATTTTGGGTCATTTCAGTTCCTCTTATCCCCAAAACATTTAGCTAAAATTTATAATATTAGATGGTTAATTTAGAAAGTATTTAGTTTGGTATCTTATAATTGCATATAGAGCAAAACCCTAACTTAGGGTACCTTGCAATTTTTGTAATAAAATTGGCGCAAATATTTATTACTTATAATCAATTTCATGCCATTTTAGTAGTAGAGTGATACTGGGAGGAGCAAATTGGATGAATAAAAACCATATAGAAAACCATACTGCGCCGGAAACTTTGCTCAAATGTCCCACCGGCATTGATGGGTTGGACGCTGTGACAGGGGGCGGGTTGCCAAAAGGCCGCCCTACACTGCTGTGCGGTAGCGCTGGATGCGGAAAAACTTTGTTCGGGGTGGAGTTCTTGGTACAAGGTGCGCTCAAATTTGATGAGCCGGGGGTATTGGTAACTTTCGAGGAAAGCCCAGAAGAAATAACCAAGAATGTGACTTCGTTGGGCTTTAACCTGAATGAATTGGTTGCCCAGAAAAAATTGGTGTTAGACCATATATATATTGAACGCTCCGAAATCGAGGAAATCGGCGATTTTGACCTAGACGGGTTATTCATTCGCCTAGCGTATGCCATTGATTCCATCGGGGCTAAACGGGTGGCGTTAGATACGCTTGAAGCGCTTTTCTCCAGTTTTGACAATGAAGCAATCCTTCGGGCAGAGCTTCGCAGGTTATTTCGCTGGCTGAAAGATAAAGGAGTAACGGTTATTATCACCGGTGAGCGTGGCTCAAATGGCATGCTAACCCGGCAAGGGCTGGAAGAATATGTTTCGGACTGCGTTATTGTGCTGGCACATCGCACCGTTGATTCTATCTCTACCCGGCATTTGCAAGTCATCAAATATCGCGGTTCCGCACACGGTACTAACGAATATCCCTTCCTGATTGACGAAACCGGCATTTCGGTGCTGCCCATAACCTCCAGCGGTCTCGATTATACGATTTCAAACGAGCGAATCTCTACCGGGATACCAAGCCTAGACGATATGCTAGAGGGGAAAGGCTTTTATCGCGGCAGTTCGGTGCTGATTTCAGGTACCGCAGGCACCGGCAAAACCAGTATAGCATCCAGTTTTGCCAGCAGTGTTTGTCAAAGAGGGGAACGCTGCCTTTACCTAGCTTTCGAGGAATCTACCGGACAGATAGTCCGCAATATGCGCTCCATCGGTTTGAATCTAGCCCCGTGGATAGACGCTAATCTCCTGAAATTCCATACCACCCGCGCTACTATGTACGGTCTGGAAATGCACTTGGTGGTGATACATCAATTGGTTAAAAGTTTCCAACCTTCGGTGGTGATTATTGACCCGGTAACAAATTTCCTTAATAATGGTAGCAATCTTGAAGTACGTTCGATGATTACTAGGCTGCTGGATTTTCTGAAAACGCAACAAATAACCGCCTTTTTCACTAGCTTGACTTCTGCGGGGAATTTTGAGGAACATACACTAACCAATATTTCCTCCTTGATTGACACTTGGCTATTGTTGCGCGATATCGAACTTGACGGGGAGCGCAATCGGGGAATGTTCGTGCTTAAATCACGTGGTATGGCAAGTTCCAACCAAATTCGAGAGTTCCTCCTGTCCAGCAAAGGGATTGAGCTTAAAGAGGCTTATCTAGGTCAAGCGGGAGTGCTTACAGGCTCGGCACGCTTGGTGCAAGAAGCTAAAGAGAGAGCGGAGGAACAACTAAGGGAGCAGGAAGCAATACAAATCGAATTCAACCTTGAACGCAAACGCCAGATGCTGGAAAACCAAATTGCGATTATGCGAGCTGAATTTGAGGTTGAAGAAGCCGAAAGCCTAAACCTGCTGAAACAGGCAAAGGCAATAGATGAGCAAATGAATATCGAACGAAATAACATGAAAATAAGCCGTAAAGTTAAAGCTTGAGAGGCGCATGTAAAGGAGTAGGATGGTGGATGCAGCTAACGAATCGGAAGGGGAAAATCGTCCTAAATGGGAGTTGCGGCTATATGTAGCTGGGCAAACTACTAAGTCATTAAGCGCCTGTATCAACCTGAAAAAGATTTGCGAAGAATATTTGGAGGGGAAGTACCAACTGGAAATAATCGACCTGCTGGAGAATCCCCAACTTGCCAGTGGGGATCAGATTGTAGCAACCCCTACACTTGTACGCAAATTGCCGGATCCGGTACGTAAAATAATTGGTGACCTTTCCAATACAGAGCGGGTTCTGGTAGGGCTGAACTTGATCCAAATCTAGGTAAGATAGTAGCAAGAATAGTCAAAGCGGGGGATGTATGAAAGATTCAGAGAATGAGGATACCGATATTGCCAGTGAAACTTTTGAAAAGTCTCAGAATCCAGCAGAGTTTGAGAAATACGTTCTGCGCCTGTTCGTAACCGGAACTACTCCTAAATCTGCTCAAGCTATCCAAAACATCCAGAAAATCTGCGAAGAACTCCTTGAAGGACGTTATAGATTGGAAGTAATTGATATATACCAGCAGCCGGAGAAAGCCATAGAAGCCCAAATTGTGGCAGTTCCAACTCTTATAAAGCAATTGCCATTTCCCTTGAGAAAAATAGTAGGCAATTTATCTGATGTGGAGCGCGTAATAACGAGCTTGGGTTTGCATGTGGAAAAATCGGACGATGCCATTTCTAAAGGAGTTTAAGTAAAATATGAGCAGTCAGGCTAAATCGGAAAAAGCCCTAATGGCGGAAATAGAGTCGTTAAAGGAACAACTAGCGGAAGCAAGGGAAACCCTTGACGCTATTCGACGGAACGAAATTGACGCGCTGGTTATGGAAAATCCGAATGGTACTGATCAGATATTCACTATTAATGGGGCGGATCTGCCATATCGCCTTTTTGTGGAAAAAATGTCACAGGGCGCTGTTACTCTGAATTTATCCGGTAGCATACTTTATTGCAACCAACGCTTCGCCGAGCTTATGGAATTGCCAATAGAGCAAATAATCGGTTCTTATCTATACCGGTTCGTTGCTGTTGAAGACAAACCACTTCTTGAAGATGCACTGGTAAAGGGCGATAAAGCAAACTTCCGATATGAAATGAATCTCAGTACGAGCATTGGCAAGCAAACACCTTTCGATCTAGCTTTTAGCCCTATGCAAATTGACGCGCTTAAGGTAATTTGCCTAGTAGCTACGGACTTGACCGAGAAAAAAAGAGTCGAGGAGGCATTGCAAAAAACCTCGCGGTTGGAGTCGCTGGGGGTGTTGGCAGGCGGTATCGCCCACGATTTCAATAACCTGTTGACTGGCATTATCGGCTATCTAGGTCTTACTAATCTTAATCTCGCCCACAAAGAGTCTATAGATATTGCCGAAATTGCCGAGTTTACTAGGGAAGCAGAGAAAGCCGCTTTACGTTCCAAAGACTTGACTATGCAACTTTTAACCTTTGCCAAAGGCGGCAACCCTATTCGGAAAACAGTAAAACTGATACAACTTATCCGAGAAGCAGCAAGTTTTGTGATGCACGGACGGAATGTGGAAACTGTATTCAACCTACCAGAAGAAATAGGTCCAGTGGAGGTAGATGCCGGGCAACTGTCTCAGGTTATCCAGAATTTGACGCTCAATGCGGCGCAGGCAATGCCGGGCGGTGGCTACGTTAGCATTAGCGCGGAGAATCTTAACTTAGCAGAAGGCGCAATACCTATTTTGGCAAAGGGAAAATATGTCAAGATTTCCATCAAAGACACCGGGTTAGGCATATCTTCGGAGAATATAGCTAAAATCTTTGACCCTTATTTCACCACTAAAACGGAGGGTCACGGGTTGGGACTAGCAGTATGCTATTCCATCATCAAAAAACACGATGGATATATCACGGTGGAAAGCGAACCGACAAAAGGTTCTACCTTCAGTATATACTTGCCGCTATCCGATAACGAGAGGGCTATGCAGGAAACCATGTTTATGGCTAATCCTGTTTCTATGCCTTCCGCTCATCAATACCAAGTGCTGATAATGGAGGATGAGCCACAGATACGGGATATGTTTAATCTTACCTTACCTAGAATGGGACACAAGGCAAAACTTGCCAAAGATGGGGCAGAAGCGTTACAGCATTACGAAGCAGCGCTAAAAGCGGGTCAGCCCTTCGATGTAGTATTTCTCGACTTAACCATACCGGGCGGGATGGGTGGCATGGAGGCAATGAGCAAGCTATTAGAACTTGACCCGCAAGTAAAAGCGATAGTTTGTAGCGGCTATTCCAATGACCCTGTAATGTCTAATTACCGGGAGCATGGCTTTTGGGATGTGTTGGTAAAACCCTTTCGGATGGAAGAACTTGCCAGAACGATGAGACGACTCAGCATATCCTCTTAATGAAAAGGCAAGAACCATAATATATACAGCATAGCAGTTGCAAGAAAGACCAAAAGAAACAACTGCCTGCTAAAGGCATAATCAAAATGATGGTGAGCCTACTCCACATTAAATGACCAGCAACCCATTGCTAGATGGGTGCTTAACGGGCTATCCCTTTTTTCAATTCTCTAGTGCGATTACAAACCGTCCTTCGTGGGGTGTACAACCCCCGCTAGACCAGCACAACAGCGTGGTAGGGAGTAAAAAAAATAGAAGCCATAAGCATCAAGCTAAGGGAAAAGAGAGGGAAACAAAGCAGTTAGCGAAAAATGGTGACAAAAGAAAACTCCTCTGGCAAAATAAGTTTGCCGAAATATCTTAGACCAAAGGAGTTTTCAAGATG
>Ga0194047_10000503_pt1 | contig 26445 bp, 24 predicted proteins | sample JunL225m_MetaG_2_FD_160070 | JGI IMG/M metagenome (GOLD analysis project Ga0194047, IMG submission 160070) | Anoxic zone freshwater microbial communities from boreal shield lake in IISD Experimental Lakes Area, Ontario, Canada - Jun2016-L221-5m | ecosystem: Environmental > Aquatic > Freshwater... | reverse complement strand
GCTCCCGAAATTGGTCGTCAAGCTGCACTTGATCACACAGAAGAAATCGAAGAGATGCTGCGCGGAGCAGATATGGTTTTTGTAACTGCTGGAGAAGGTGGCGGAACTGGTACAGGTGGTGCACCGATAGTTGCAAAGATTGCAAAAGATTTAGGTGCGCTAACTGTTGGTGTTGTTACAAAACCATTTACATTTGAAGGTAAGCGACGAACTGCGCAAGCGGATGAAGGCATCGCACTCCTACGCGAAGAAGTTGATACGCTAATTGTTATTCCAAATGATCGCTTACTTGCGATTTCAGATCGTTCGATAAGCCAACTTGAAGCGTTTAGAAGTGCTGACCAAGTTCTATTATCGGGTGTACAAGGAATCACTGATTTAATTACAACACCTGGTCTTATCAACTTGGACTTCGCTGATGTTAAGAGCGTTATGGCCGGAGCAGGTTCAGCCCTAATGGGTATTGGTTCGGCTCGTGGAGAAGCTCGGGCTACTCGGGCAGCAGAACTAGCAATTTCTAGCCCACTGCTTGAAGCTTCAATAGATGGGGCTCACGGAGTTCTTCTTTCAATTGCTGGTGGGTCTGACATTGGATTATTTGAATTAAGCGAGGCAGCAGAACTCGTAGCACAATCTGCTCACCCAGATGCCAACATTATTTTTGGCACAGTGATTGACGATGCGTTGGGTGATGAAGTTCGCGTAACTGTTATTGCCGCTGGATTTGATGGCGGACTTCCAAAGCGAGTTCATACTCCAGTAATCAATGCCGCCTCACTATCCGGTAACGCTGATCCAATCGCGGCTAATGACCCATTGGCAGTTGCACTTGATCTACCTTTAAGTTTTTCTGGTGAAGATGCTCGGGTAAGCGCCGGGCGTAAGAGAATAACTTTTGAAGAACTAGTTTCTGAGGATGACATAGATATTCCAGACTTCATGAGGTAATCAATTGCCTCGTGCCCTTTTCACATCCAGGTTCGTTCCAACGCAAGTTGAAGAACTTAAGGCTTTAACTAGTCTTTCGGATATTAGGTTTATGGAACAAGTTCATGGAAATTTCGTTGCTGTAGTCGACAGTGAGAATACCCAGACACCCACCGCAGATGCTTTGGTAACTACGGTTAAGGGGATTGGTCTTGTGGTTCGAAGTGCTGATTGCTTGCCTATTCTGATTAGTTCAGAACTCGTCGTAGCCGCGGTGCATGCTGGGCGAAAAGGAGTAACAAACGGTGTCATCTCTGCCACAGTCTCTAAGATGCGTGAGTTAGGTGGCGAAAATTTTCAAGCGTTAATTGGCCCGGCAATCTGTGGCCAGTGCTATGAAGTAGAAGAAGTTATGTATAACGAAATCATTTCGAAGTTTCCTGCCGGCGCTACCAGCCAAGATAAGCACGCTCTTGATATTGGAAAGATGGCAACCTTTGAATTAGAAGCGGCTGGTGTAAATGTCACGCACCATGGTTTTTGCACAAGGGAGAATTTGGATTTCTACTCTTACCGACGTGATAAAGCAAGCGGTCGACAGGTTGGCATAATCACCTTATGAGCGCTAGAAAATCTGAGATCTCGGCGGCACTTGCGAGTGTGGAAAGTCGGATATCCAAAGCCGTACTTAAAGCGGGCCGACTCCGAAGTGATGTGAAGCTGATTGTAGTTACGAAGACTTTTCCACTGACTGATTTGGAAATTTGCTACGAATTAGGGCTAAGGGAGTTTGGTGAAAATCGAGATCAGGAAGGTTCAGTAAAGGCGCTCGAGTTACCAAGTGATATCAATTGGCATTTCCAAGGTCAGATCCAGAGCAATAAACTAAAATCAATTGCTACCTGGGCTGACGTTGTACATTCAATTGATAATTTTGCGCACGCTTCAAAATTGAGCGCACTGAGTACAGACCTTGGAATGAGTTCGAAAGAAGTGTTTATTCAGGTTTCGCTAGATACTAATAAGTCAGATCCAAGCTCGGAGCGCGGGGGAGCCTGGCCATCCGAGTTAGCAACTTTGACCGAGCAAATCCTAGAGTTGCCTTCGTTGGATTTAATCGGGCTAATGGCCGTTGCTCCGCTTAACGTGAGCCCCGATCTGGCCTTTGAAAAGCTCTTCCAAATATCTTCCGAAATTCGAAGCGATTTCCCAACGGTAAATCGAATATCTGCCGGGATGAGCAATGACTTTGAGGCTGCTATTTTGCATGGTGCGACACACATCCGAATTGGCAGCCAAATCCTCGGTCTTCGCTAAGGCCTAACTTAAGATTGAGCCATGGCTAATGCATTTAGAAAAGCAGCAAATTTCCTTGGTCTCGTTGATGATCAAGATGGCGATCTAGCACCTGCGGTTGTTGAAGAAGCACCACGTCGCAGCATGCGCTCTTCCGCTCCATCAAATACTGAAACGCCTTCCTACCTGCGTCCTGCTTCTGCTCCCGCAAAGGTTGTAGCTCCAGTGGGCGGCGCTGTCGTTGATCGCATAATCACACTTCATCCAAGAATGTATAGTGAGGCGCGCACCATCGGTGAGCACTATCGCAGCGGCCAGCCTGTAATCATGAATTTGAGTGACATGGAAGAGTCAGAACGAAAGCGCATTATTGATTTTGCATCCGGACTGGTATTCGGTCATTTTGGCAGCATCGAACGAGTTACTTCAAAAGTTTTCCTACTAACTCCACCAAATGTGATGGTTAGTAATGAAGATAAAACGGCGGCAGCTCAAGCAAGTTTTTTTAACCAGAGCTGATCACAATCTCAAGTTTTTTTAAATCAGCCAATAACCTAGGATAAAACCATGAGCATAATTGGCACGATTCTTTCAACGATAATTCGGCTATTCACTATGGCTTTAATCGGCCGCTTGATTCTTGATTACGTTCGAATTTTCGCAAGCTCATGGCGTCCACGCGGGATTATTCTTGCAATTGCCGAGTTTATCTATGCCGTGACTGATCCGGTAATTAATTTTGTTCGCAAATTTGTACCACCATTACGACTTGGACCAGTAGCACTTGATCTTTCATTCATTGTTATTTTTGTGGCTGCTCAATTACTCGGTCAACTTATTGCGGGTATTTTTTAGTTTTTCACTAGTTCTAGCCAGAGACCAAGTTCGTTCTCACTGTTAGTTTTTCCGGCCTCAAACAAAAGGGAAGTCGCCAGCGTCTCACTTCCGATAACTTCTAGATTCTTTGAAACTGCCTGTGCCACTTCTTCGTGGCCACCCCAGCGAACAGTTATCCGATCACTTATATCGAAACCACTTTGCTTGCGCTCCTCTTGGATAGCGCGAATAACTTCACGAACGATTCCGGCTTCAATGAGCTCTGGAGTCAGTTCTAGATCCAAGGCAACACTTTCCCCGCTGTGACTTGCAACAGACCAACCTGCCTTTGGAGTTTCAGTAATAACTAAATCATCAAGATCGATTTCGATTGTGTTGGATTCTGCGGCAACCAAATACGAGAATTGCGCTGTGCTGTTGGCTCGAAGTTTGGCAACCAGATCTGCCTGATCCTGCGGTGAACTTGCCGTGATCGCCTTAGAGATTTCTTGAACTTTTGGCCCAAATTTAGCGCCCAACGTTTTGAAATTAGCCTTAACAGAAATGCTCACAAGTTCGCCGCCAGCCGCAGCTAGCTCATCAAGGCTGATTACATTTAGTTCGTCAGAAATATGAGAACGAATTTCAGCATCCATTGCTTCCCAACCATTGGCTGCTACGAGAGCTCTTGCTAGTGGTTGTCGAATTTTAACTTTTGATTGTGCTCGAGCCGCGCGGCCAAGTTCAACTAGACGACGAGATAGGCGCACCGATTGCGAGAGTTTTGGATCAATTTTTTCAAGGTTTGCAATTGGAAAATTCGCCAAGTGAACAGATTGCGCGGAATGCGGTTCGGCGACTTGAACCAACTCTTGCCAAACATGTTCGGTGATAAATGGAACCATTGGCGCCATCAGAAGTGTTAACTCTTTTAAGCAGGTATAAAGAGTTCCGAGAGCTGCCGGGTCGCCATCCCAGAATTTACGACGAGAACGTCGGACATACCAGTTCGATAGATCATCAATAAAAGTTGCAATTAAATTTCCTGCGCTTTGTGAATCAAATTCGGCGTAAGCACGATCCACTCCAGAAATTAATGAATTGAGTTCTGAGAGGATCCAGCGGTCCATTGTGCTTAGTTGGGACGTGCTTAGTTGGGATGTACTTAGTTGGGAATCTTTATTGGCCGCACTTGCTACCGTGAATTCCGATGCCTTGGCATATAACGTGAAGAAAGAGACGGTATTCCAGTAGGTGAGCAAGGTTTTTCGTACAACATCAGAGATTGCGTCATGACCTACGCGACGTGCGCTCCATGGTGAACCAGCAGCAAGCATGTACCAGCGGACAGCATCGGCGCCATGTTGATCCATCAGTGCAATTGGTTCTAAAACGTTTCCAAGATGCTTACTCATTTTGCGGCCATCCTTATCCAGGATATGGCCTAAGCAGAGAACGCTCTTGTATGAACTTTCATCGAAAACCAAAGTTCCGATCGTCATTAAGGTATAGAACCAGCCTCGAGTTTGATCGATTGCTTCAGCAATAAAGTCTGCAGGGTAGGAAGCTTCGAATTTTTCTTTTGAACCTTCTTTATGTGGGTAGCCCCATTGCGCAAATGGCATAGCACCAGAATCAAACCAACAGTCGATAACTTCTGGAGTTCGTGTCATTTCCTTCTGGCAACTTGGACAAGGAAAAGTAATGTCATCAACGAAGGGGCGATGTGGGTCGGATTGCAACAAATCTTTGCCAGATAGTGTCCCTAATTCTGCAAGCGAGCCAACGCAATGCTCATGCTTATCTTCACAGCGCCAGATTGGAAGCGGCGTTCCCCAATATCTATTACGGGAAATCGCCCAGTCAATATTGTTATTTAACCAGTCGCCATAACGCCCAGTCTTAATGGTCTCGGGATGCCAATTGGTTTTGGCGTTTTCCCGGAGCAAAGCATCTTTGATTGAAGTGGTTTTGATATACCAGGAAGGTTGCGCGTAATAAATTAGAACTGTGTGGCAACGCCAGCAATGCGGGTAAGAGTGCTCATATTGCAACTGCTTGAAAAGTAAACCGCGAGCTTTCAAATCTTTTACGAGCGCTTTGTCCGCATCTTTGAAGAAGACGCCACCGACAAGTGGTACATCAGCAAGGAAGTGTCCGTCCGGAGCAACTGGGTTTACTACGGGAAGACCATATTTACGACAGACCTGGAAGTCATCAGCGCCGAATGCAGGGGATTGGTGAACTAATCCGGTTCCATCCTCAACAGTTACATAATCAGCTAGGACGATGAAATGTGAATCTGGAATTTCAACAAGTTCAAATGGTCGGCTATAGGTTGTTCGTTCTAGATCCGAACCTTTAAAAGTGGCAATCACTTTGGTATTTTCGCCAAGGATGTGAGCTAAATTGGCAGCGATGACTAAACATTCACTGCCCTCTTCCTTGATAACTTCTACAACCTGATATTCAACCTTCGGGTTTACCGCGATTGCAGTATTGGAAACCAAAGTCCAAGGAGTCGTTGTCCAAACCAAGAAACTTGCGCCAAGTTTTGCGATCTCCCCTGAGGTGGCCGCAAACCTTACGTAGACCGAAGGATCGGTAACAGTTTCATAACCTTGTGCGAGTTCGTGATCTGAAAGCCCAGTCCCACAGCGTGGACAGTAAGGAGCAACTCGGTGGTCTTGAACGAGTAATCCTTTTTTCCAAATTTGCTGCAATGACCACCAGACGCTTTCGACATACTCGCTAGACATCGTCCAATACGCTTCATCAAAATCAACCCAGAAGCCCATACGCCTAGTCATGCCAGTGAATTCACTTACATGTTCGGTTACTGAATCTCGACACTTGTCATTAAAAGCAGCAATTCCATATTTTTCGATATCGCCTTTACCGTTAAATCCCAGCTCTTTCTCAACTGCAATTTCAACTGGAAGACCATGACAATCCCAGCCGGCCTTTCTAGTTACTTGCTTGCCCTTCATCGTTTGATAACGAGGGAAGGCATCTTTGAAAACTCGAGCCTCGATGTGGTGGGTTCCTGGTTTACCGTTTGCAGTAGGTGGACCTTCGTAGAAAGTCCAAGTCGGCGCACCATCTCGAGCGCTAACCGATTTCTTAAATATTTCTTGGGTTTCCCAAAATGAGAGAATTTTATGTTCGATGGCCGGTAGGTCTATTTGCGGCGGAAGAGAGTTGATCTTTGACATATCTAACTCCCAATCACATCCATTTGCGCTTACTAGCGGGCCAGCCAGTCTCAAATGACCGGACTTCTGCGGGTATTCTAGCGCGGCGAAGTTGGCGTTTATGCACGCTAGGTTCTAATCTTTGCGCCCGACGTGTTGTAAACGGCTTGTTTGCGATAGTTGCGTGGGAATCGAGCAGTACTCAAAGAAATTCGATGATTTTCAATATTTAGACTGGTGGAGCTGTGGTTAAGAAAAGCACTTCTAATTCTGGGAAGACTACAAAAAAAGTAGCAAAGAAAGTTATTTCTAAAAAGGCGCCCGCTAAGAAGGCGCCGGCTAAAAAATCAGTTGCAAAGAAGGCTCCCGCTAAGAAAGCCCCAGCAAAAGCGGCGGCAAAAAAGGTTGCAACTCGCTCACCCAATATTGTGAAGCCGACCCTTGCCAAGCGAGCACCAGGAAAGCCATTCCCAGCAAAACTGCAGAGCACTACAAAGGGTGACTCAACAACCATCACAGTTACACCTCATGAGATTGCAATAAAAGAGGTCGTCGTAGAAGAACGCCGCCTAGTTATGACGCCGCCGCCTCGTCCGACCAAAGTCACTAAGAAGGGTGCCGGCCTTAAGTTGATTAAGGGTGCACCTACGCCACTTGTTGTCGAAGAGGGCACCGAAAGTTGGACCGCCACTGAATTGAAAGCAATGCGCAGTGAGTTGGCTAAGGAATTAATTCGACTTCGAGCCGAATTGGCTGAAGTTGAAAGCGGCATGGAAGATTTAATAAGCGCAGCCGGTGTTGGTGCTGGCGATGATCAAGCGGATGCGGGAACAAAAACTTTCGAGCGAGAGCACGAGATGTCCTTGGTCTACAACGCTAAAGATATGGTTCTACAGACCGAGCGCGCACTCGAGCGAATTGATTCGAAAACATATGGACGTTGTGAAGAGTGTGAAAATTCAATTGGCAAGGCCCGGCTACAAGTATTCCCAAGGGCAACGATGTGTATGGCTTGCAAGCAAAAAGAGGAACGACGCTGAATGTAGTTATACGGCAAAAGTTAGCGCTAGTCGCTTTTAGCGTTTTCTTGTTCGATTACCTTTCCAAGTCCTTAGCGGTTGCAAAATTGACTGACCATCCAGTGAATATTCTGGGATCTTTTTTGAAACTGGAACTTGTTTACAATACTGGCGCCGCTTTTAGCCTAGCCACAAGCAAGACGATCTTGCTGAGTGCATTTGCGATAATTGTTGCGGCCGCTATTTTTTACTTTGCCACCAAGATTGATCGCACAGTATGGGCAGTGCTCTTAGGGTTGGTTCTGGGTGGAATTCTCGGAAATCTGGCAGATCGAATTTTTCGGGCACCAGGCGCCCTACAAGGAGCAGTTGTTGATTGGATTAAGATTGCACATTGGCCAACCTTTAATATTGCAGATAGTGCGATAGTTATAGGCGTACTAGGGGTTGCGTATTTGCGTTTCACCAAACAAGAAATAAACACGAACAATAAAACTGGAAAAACTAAATGACGCAAGATCGAGAAATTAAGCTGGTTTCAATTCCAGAGGGCCTGCACCAAGATCGGGTAGATGCCGCGCTATCAAGGTTACTTGGTCTCTCGCGCTCACTTATCGTTACCTTGATCGAAGAGGGCGCGATAACTTTAGGTGGCAAGGCAGTAAGTAAGTCAGACCGAGTTTTAACTGGGGATTATTTAGAAATTTTGATGCCAGCGCAAAAAGGTGAGGCGGTGTTGCAGCCAACTCCCATCGAAGGACTTCGTGTTGTATATGACGATTCAGATGTAATTGTTATTGATAAGCCGGTTGGTGTTGCGGCTCATCCGAGTCCTGGGTGGCGTGGTGCGACCGTGATTGGCGCCGTTGTTGCTGCGGGATACCAAGTTTCTACAAGTGGCGCGGCAGAGCGACAAGGCGTCGTACACAGATTAGACGTCGGAACTTCCGGACTAATGGTCATTGCTAAAAATGAAAAGTCTTACAGCGACCTGAAACAACAATTTAGAGATCGCACTGTCACAAAGGTTTACCACGCACTAGTGCAAGGTCATATGGACCCATCTGAAGGCACTATCGATGCTCCCATTGATCGTCATCCTCGGGAAGATTATCGATTCGCAGTTGTAGCGGATGGAAAGCCAAGCATTACGCATTACACAGCACTTGAGCTATTCCCGGCGTGCTCGTTACTTCAAATTGAATTGGAAACCGGTCGCACGCATCAAATTAGAGTGCACTTCTCGGCGCTGCGCCATCCGTTAGTTGGCGATTTAACTTATGGGGCGGACCACACTATTTCAGAACGTTTGGAAATCTCTCGGCCTTGGCTCCATGCTCGGGAGCTAAAATTCCGCCACCCAGCCTCCGGCCAAAACATGGAGTTCTTCGCCGAGTACCCAGCAGATCTAACACGCTCACTGGAAATTTTAGCCTCCAACCAACAATCAAATTAGTGAAAGTGTAATCTCGCCTAAGTGTCGCCGCAGCAAGGATTCGTCCACCTCCACGTCCATACCGAGTATTCGATGCTCGATGGCGCGGCGCGCGTTGAAGAATTAGTAACTGAAGTTGCAAATCAAAAAATGCCGGCAATTGCTATTACAGATCACGGAAATGTTTTCGGTGCCTATGATTTTAATAAGAAGGCGTTAAAGGCTGGCGTAAAACCAATCATCGGTATCGAAGCTTATGTTGCCCCGGAATCTCGTTTTGATAAGCGTCGGGTTAAGTGGGCACAAGGCGGGGAAGATGATGTATCTGGTGGTGGCGCATACACGCATATGACGCTGCTTGCCGAAAACAATGAAGGTTTAAGCAACCTATTTAAATTGTCTTCGTTAGCTTCCCTCGAGGGTTATTACTATAAACCTCGAATGGATAGAGAACTCCTTTCAAAATATGCAAAGGGAATTATTGCCACAACCGGATGTCCTGGTGGTGAAGTTCAAACCAGACTTCGCATGGGTGCCTTCAAAGAGGCGAAAGCGGCAGCAAGTGAACTCCGGGATATTTTCGGTGCAGAAAATTTCTATCTCGAAATAATGGATCATGGCATTGAAATCGAAAGCAGAGTTAAGAGTGACCTACTTAAACTTGGGAAAGAACTTGGCCTGCCTCTACTAGCCACGAACGATCTTCATTACACACATCTAGCCGATGCCCCTTCACACGAAGCCTTGCTCTGCGTGCAATCAGGATCAACACTCGCTGATCCAAATCGCTTCAAATTCGACAATAGCGAATTCTACTTAAAGAGCGCTAGCGAAATGCGCAGGATTTTTTCTGAGATACCAGAAAGTTGCGATAACACTCTTCTGATTGCAGAACGTTGCAACATCACCATGCGAGAAAATGAGAATTTACTCCCCAAGTACCCAGTACCTAATGGGGATAGTGAAGAAGTCTGGCTTCGCAAAGAGGCAAACCGAGGTCTTGCTGATCGGTTAGCTGGCAAAATTCCAGCCGAGTATCAAGAACGCTTGGATTATGAATTAGGCGTAATGATCAAGATGGGATTTCCTGGTTACTTCTTAGTTGTTGCTGATCTTTGTTCTCATGCACGCGAAGTTGGAATTCGCGTTGGCCCTGGTCGAGGTTCTGCTGCTGGTTCACTAGTTTCATATGCACTAGGAATCACTGCACTAGATCCAATCAAGCACGGACTTTTGTTTGAACGTTTCCTTAACCCAGAACGTATCTCGATGCCAGATATTGATCTCGATTTTGATGAAAGACGTCGCTCCGAGATGATCGCTTACGCCACAACTAAATATGGCGAAGACCGGGTGGCACAGATAATTACTTATGGAACTATTAAATCGAAGCAAGCCCTAAAAGATTCGACGCGTGTTCTTGGTTATCCATATGCAAGTGGGGATAAATTAACTAAAGCGCTGCCACCTTCAGTTATGGGTAAAGATATAACTTTGAGTGGCGTTTTTAACATCAATGACGAGCGTTATGGCGAGGCCAGCGAATTTCGTACTTTGTATGAAACTGATCCAGATTCAAAACGAATTGTTGATACCGCCCTTGGCCTTGAAGGCTTGAAGCGACAATGGGGAGTGCACGCCGCTGGAGTTATCTTGAGCCGCGAACCACTTCTAGATGTTATTCCTATTCATAGGCGCGATGCTGATGGTGCAATTATTACGCAATTCGATATGGGTGCCTGCGAATCTATCGGCTTGTTAAAGATGGACTTTCTGGGGCTTCGCAACCTTTCGGTTTTAGATGATTGTTTACTTAACATAAAGGCAAACAAAGGCGAGGATGTTGATCTTTCAACTCTCACTCTTGATGATAAAAAAACTTTCGCCTTGCTCGGCCGGGGTGAAACACTTGGAGTGTTCCAGCTAGATGGTGGCCCAATGCGGGCATTGTTGCGCCAGATGAATCCGGATTCTTTTGAGGATATATCTGCCGTTATAGCTTTATATCGTCCTGGTCCTATGGGTGTTAATGCGCATAATGATTACGCGGATCGCAAGAACAAACGACAAGCAGTGGATTCAATACATCCAGAATTAACGAACGCCCTAGCCGATATCTTGGGCGATACTTACGGTCTGATTGTTTATCAGGAACAAGTAATGGCGATTGCGCAGAAAGTTGCGGGATTTAGTCTCGGTCGAGCCGATCTATTGCGTAAAGCGATGGGAAAGAAAGATCGCTTAATTCTTGATAAGGAATACCTAAACTTTGAACGGGGCATGACCGAGAACAAGTTCTCGAAATCTGCGATCGATAAATTGTGGGAAACGCTAATTCCATTCTCAGATTATGCCTTCAACCGGGCCCACAGCGCAGGCTATGGATTAGTTTCATATTGGACTGCATATCTCAAAGCAAATTATCCAACTGAATATATGGCAGCGCTTTTGACGAGTGTTCGTGATGATAAGGATAAGAGTGCGCTTTATTTAAATGAATGTCGTCGTATGGGAATTAAGGTTTTACCACCAGATGTAAATGAGTCCACTGGCGATTACACACCACTCGGTGGCGATATTCGCTTTGGTTTAAATGCCATCCGAAATGTTGGCGAAGGTGTTGTTGCATCGATCGTTTTGCAACGGGTCGTTAAGGGCCGGTTCGAATCATTCGGAGATTTCCTTGCAAAAGTTGATCCAGTCGTTTGTAACAAGAAAACTATTGAATCTTTAATCAAGGCTGGCGCTTTTGATTCGCTGAACCATCCGCGCAAGGGCCTGACACTTATTTTCTTGGAAGCCATAGATTCTGTAATGGAAGCAAAACGTGCAGAATCAATTGGCCAATTTGATCTCTTTGGTGGTGCAGCCGGTGCAACTGCCACATCAATCACTGGCGTTGAAATAGAGATTCCAAACCAAGAATGGGAAAAATCTTTATTACTCAGTTATGAACGAGAAATGCTCGGTCTATATGTTTCGGATCATCCGCTGCTTGGAGTTGAGCATTTGTTGCGAGCCGTAACTGATATGCCTATTAGCCAGATCGCCGAAGAGAGCGTTGGTCACGAACAGATCGTAAATATCGGTGGCTTGATTACGCAGGTTCAGCGCAAGGTTTCTAGGCGCGGTGATTCATGGGCGATCGTTACTATCGAAGATCTCGCTGGCGCAGTCGATGTTATGTTCTTTGCAAATTCCTACACAACACACTCAATGAGCTTGGTGGAAGATCGTATCGTTGTAATCCGTGGACGGATTGATAAGAGAGAAGAGCAGCCAAAAGTTATGGCGTTGGATCTTTCAACACCTGACATTAGTGCGGCACCAACCGGGCCACTAGTAATAAGTATGGAAACCGTTCGTTGTACGCCACCGATAGTTGATCGCATTAAAGAAATTTTGCGCTCACACCCAGGAAAGCGTGAAGTGCATCTCAAGTTGGACGATGGACGCAAGAGTCTGACCATGAAGATTGGGGATGAGTTGCGAGTTACTGCATCACCAAGTTTGAGCGCTGATCTAAAGGCAATTCTCGGTCCAGACTGTCTGGTTTAATCGCGCACTCGCCCCAGAGGCGCACCGCTAGAATTGGGCAGTGAATTCATCCCAAAGCAGAGTTGTTAGACGCGTAGATTTTCGCGGTCAAACTCGCAGCAAATTGCAATATCAAAGCGAGCTTCCAAGAGCTCTGTTAGATGTAGATGGTGCAATGAAAGCCGTATCACCAATATTGGAACGTGTTAAAACTGGGGATGAAGCAGAGTTAATTAAGTTATCCCTTGAATTTGATGGGGTTGCGCCAGAGATGATTAGAGTTCCAAAAATTGAGTTGGAACGAGCATTAGCAAACCTAGACTCCAAAGTTCGAAGCGCTCTTGAAGAAGCAATCCGGCGAATTCAAAAAGTTCACCAGGAGCAAGTTAGAACCACAACTTCAAGCAAGGTCGTTGATGGGGGAATGGTTACCCAAAAATGGATTCCGGTTGATCGAGTTGGACTCTATGTCCCAGGTGGTCGTGCGGTTTATCCAAGTTCGGTAATTATGAATGTTGTACCAGCACAAATCGCTAAAGTTCCAAGTATCGCCGTGGCCTCGCCGCCGCAAAAAGATAATAACGGTTTGCCGAATGGAACAATTTTGGCAACGTGTGCGCTACTTGGCATCGAAGAGGTTTATGCAATTGGGGGCGCCCAAGCGATTGCCATGTTTGCTTATGGAGTTGCAGGCGTTTGCGAGCCGGTAAATATTGTTACCGGACCGGGAAATATTTATGTGGCAGCGGCCAAGCGGGCGCTACGCGGAATCATTGGAATTGATTCGGAGGCTGGACCTACTGAAGTTGCCGTCCTGGCTGATGAAAGTGCAAACGCTGGTGAGGTTGCGGCAGATTTAATCAGCCAGGCTGAGCATGACGTTATAGCTGCTGCCGTGCTCGTAACTGATTGCGTTGAACTAGCCGACCAAGTAGAAGTAGAACTTGAACGAAGAGTTAGCAAAACCAAACATGGTGAACGTATTAGAACCGCGCTCGGTGGCCAACAGTCTGCAATTGTTTTGGTAGATAGCGTGGAGCAAGGCATTGATGTAGTTAATGCTTATGGCGCCGAACACCTTGAATTAGTTGTGCGAGATACCAAATTTGCAGCAGATCGCATCCGAAATGCTGGGGCAGTATTTCTTGGCCGCTTTACCCCGGTTTCACTTGGAGATTATTCAGCTGGTTCAAATCACGTCCTACCAACTGGGGGCTGTGCTTGTCACTCAAGTGGTCTTTCCGTACAAACTTTCCTAAAAGGTGTCAGTTTCATTGAATATAACGAAGCAGCGTTTCGTGATATTGCGGCAAATGTAATAACCCTCGCAATTGCCGAAGACCTACCTGCGCACGGTGAAGCAATGAGCGCTAGGTTGGAACAAGATGGAAAATAAGAATCAAGGTTGGCCAGACTGGTTGCCAATCCGTGCGGATCTAGCCGGACTATCGCCTTACGGCGCCCCACAGATAAGTGGCGTTGTTTCACTTAATACGAATGAGAATCCATTTGCGCTGCCGGAAAAATTAGTTGCAGATATGTTGCGCCTGTTACCTGAAGTCCTAGGAAACCTCAATAGATATCCAGATCGAGATGCTACCGAATTACGTGCGGCACTTGCCGGCTATATAAATTCGCAAACTAACTCGAATTTTCAAGTGGAAAATATCTGGGCGGCAAATGGTTCAAATGAAATTTTACAGACGTTGATGTTGGCTTTTGGTGATCGGGGAGTACTTGGATTTGTGCCTTCATATTCCATGCATCCACTCATCGCCCGAGTCGTTGGCTCCAAGTGGACCTCCGGAGCGCGTAGCGCTGATTTCTCATTGAGCGTTGCAGACGCTATGAGCAAGATCGCTGAAATTAAGCCAGGTCTAACTTTTATTACAACCCCAAATAACCCGACTGGCACAGCACTAACGATTGCTGAGATTGAAAAATTAGCCGTTGCAACCAGAAATATTCAAGGGCTATTGATCGTCGATGAGGCTTACGCAGAATTTAGTGATGAAGAATCAGCCGTGAGCCTTGTGAAGAATTTCCCAAATGTTGTAGTGGTCCGCACGATGAGTAAAGCTTTTGCCTTTGCAGGTGCACGAGTTGGCTACCTCATCGGCTCGAAAGAGATTTCAGAGGCGATGTTGGTCACCAGACTTCCGTATCACCTAAGCGCGATGACACAGGCTATTGCTCGGATTGCAATTGCCCACTCAACGGAACTATTAGGTGAAGTCAAAATTTTGAAAGCAGAACGGGTTCGGATCTCTGCTGCTTTGACGCAGATGGGCTTTGAAGTATTGCCAAGTTCGGCAAATTTTCTTGCTTTCACTGGTTTCACCTCGCATGGTGGCGATGCAGCCGCCAATTGGAAGGCGTTGCTTGCAGATGGTGTTTTGATCCGAGATATCGGAATTCCGGGCTATTTGCGCGTAACAGTTGGGACGCCAGAGGAGAACACGAAATTCTTGGCAGCAGTAGCAAAACTTAAGCCATAATTACCCAAGTTAGATGTATCGGAAAATAGAGGAGCACTTATGAGAAGCGCACATGTAAATCGAAAGACCAAGGAGTCCGAGGTTGATGTCAAGATCAACTTGGATGGAACTGGCGCAATCGATATCGATACTGGAGTGCCGTTTTTTGATCATATGCTCTCGCAACTCGGTAAGCATGCTGGGTTTGATTTAACCGTCAAGACAACTGGTGATGTTGATGTTGATTCGCACCACACCGTCGAAGATACCTCGCTCGCATTTGGCCAGGCGCTACGTGAAGCCTTAGGCGATAAAGCCGGCATTCGTCGTTTTGGTGATGCGATGGTCCCGTTGGATGAAGTTTTAGTTCAGGCCGCGGTAGATCTTTCGGGTCGCCCTTATTTGGTACACCGGCAACCAGAAATTGTTGAATTAATTGGAACATTCGACACCACCCTCGGTCGCCACATCTGGGAATCTATTGTTGCTGAAGCGCGAATCGCATTACACGTACGGGTACTCGAAGGTCGCAATGCGCACCACGTCTTTGAAGCGCAATTCAAAGCGGTAGCTCGCGCCCTAAAAGATGCTTGTGCTATTGATGCAAGAGTTACTGGAATTCCATCAACCAAGGGCGTTCTTTGATAGCAATTCTTGACTATGGGTCAGGAAACTTGCGGTCGGCACAACGTGCATTCGAACTTGCCCATCCAAAAGTTATCGTCACTAGCGACCCAGAATTATGTATTGCTGCTGACGGACTAGTCGTACCGGGTGTTGGCGCTTTTGCAGCATGCATGAATCAACTTCTTGCAGTCGGTGGCGATGACATAATTTCTCGGCGTCTTGAACTCGGGAAAGCAACTTTTGGAATCTGCGTAGGTATGCAAATATTTTTTGAGAAAAGTGATGAAAAGGTGAAGACCGCAGGACTAGGGGTACTTCCTGGTGAAGTTTCGCTAATAGATGCGCCGATCTTGCCGCATATCGGTTGGAACACCGTTAGCACGCCAGGTGAATCTAAACTCTTTGCGGGTGTGGAAAATTCTTCTTTCTACTTTGTTCATTCTTATGCCGCTAAGAATTCGGTTGCCGGCGCCGCAAATACCACCACAAACTATGGTGAAAATTTTCTTGCTGCAGTGGAATTAGATGCGGTAACCGTCACGCAGTTCCACCCAGAGAAGAGTGGCGCTGCTGGGGCCAAACTGATTTCAAATTGGGTTGGTGCGCTATGACCGAGAATGTTGTTACAAAACTCGAGTTACTTCCGGCTATAGATGTTAAAGACGGCCGAGCCGTAAGACTTGTTCAGGGCGAGCTGAGCAAAGAGAGTGCGTATGGCCAACCTATTGAAGTTGCCCAAGAATTTGTTGCTGCCGGAGCCGAATGGATTCACTTAGTGGATTTAGATGCGGCCTTTGGAATAGGTAGTAATGCCGATTTGCTTGCGCAAGTTATCGCGAGTGTTTCAATTAAGGTGGAGCTTTCTGGTGGAATTCGTGATGATGCATCGTTGCGCCGGGCACTTGATACCGGATGTGCGCGAGTAAATCTTGGAACTGCGGCGCTTGAAGATCCAATTTGGACATCGAAAGTCATTCGCGAGTTTGGCGATCGGATTGCGGTAGGACTTGATGTTCGTGGTCACACACTCGCTGCGCGAGGTTGGACAAGTGAAGGTGGCGAGCTCTTTGAAACTCTTAAACGTTTAGATGATGATGGCTGTGCCAGATATATCGTCACTGATGTTGCCAAGGATGGCACCTTGATGGGACCAAATTTGAAATTACTTCGCGAAGTTTGTGCCGCAACTTCTAAGCCAGTTGTAGCAAGTGGTGGCGTGTCTAGCCTAAAAGATCTACGCGATATTCGAGCTTTAACAGATATTGGAGTTGAAGGTGCGATCGTAGGTAAAGCACTTTACGCCGGAGCCTTCACGCTTCAAGAAGCGTTGGAAGCGGCTGGCAAATGAGCCTTGCTAAACGAATCATTCCTTGTCTGGATGTTGCTGGCGGTCGCGTCGTTAAAGGGGTTAACTTTTTAAATTTGAAAGATGCTGGTGATCCAGTAGACCTAGCTAAACGCTATGACCAAGAGGGAGCGGACGAGCTAACATTTTTAGATATTTCGGCAAGCACCGAAGAACGAAACACAACGCTCGACATCGTTAGCCTTACCGCAGAACAAGTATTTATTCCCTTAACAGTTGGGGGTGGAATTCGTACTGCCTCTGATGTGAATGATCTACTTCGCGCAGGCGCCGATAAAGTTTCAATAAATACTGCAGCGATCTTGCGGCCAGATTTGATAAATGAAATTTCCGACCGTTTTGGAAACCAAGTTCTCGTTCTTTCGGTTGATGCACGAAGAGCGCCAACAAAATCCGGTTTTGAAGTAACAACCCATGGCGGGCGAGAGAGTGCTGGGCTTGATGCTCTTGAATGGGTTACCTCGGCAATCTCGCGGGGGGTAGGTGAAATTTTGTTGAACTCGATGGATGCAGATGGCACAAAATCTGGTTTTGATTTAGAAATGATCCGAGCAGTTCGTGCGATCTCAAGCGTTCCGGTAATCGCAAGTGGCGGAGCGGGAAAAATTGGTGATTTTGGTGATGCGATTACCGCAGGAGCCGATGCCGTATTGGCTGCCAGTGTCTTTCATTTTGCGCAAGTTTCTATCAAGGACGTTAAGTCTGACCTCGCTGCGCGTGGATTCTCGGTGCGCGCTTAAGGGCGGATAGGGGAGAATAAACCCATGACTTTTGAATCTGCGCTACCCGCCGACCTTAGCGAAGTATTTGCACGCGGTGATCTTGTGGCCGCTATCGCTCAGGATGAAATTAGTGGCGAAGTTCTGATGTTGGCCTGGATGTCGAAAGAGTCACTGGAATTGACCATAAAAACCAAGCAGGCAACTTATTGGAGTCGTAGTCGAGCATCCCTTTGGGTAAAAGGGGAAACCTCAGGACACTTCCAAAATGTTAAATCTATTTCATTTGATTGCGATGCTGATGCAGTTCTGTTGAAAGTTGAACAAATTGGTGCGGCATGTCATACCGGTGATCGCAGTTGTTTCCATCAAGAAATTAAGTTGACTTAACTATGGGTATGTCACTTGATGAGTTTGCGGAAATTGCTAAAAGTCACAATGTAATTCCAGTTTGGCGAAAACTGCTTGCTGATAGTGAAACGCCACTAACTCTCTATCGAAAACTTGCTGGAAACCGTGTTGGGACTTTTTTACTTGAATCAGCAGAGCATGGTGGAGTTTGGTCGCGCTACTCGTTTATCGGCGTAAATAGTCAAGCAACTCTTACCGAGAAGAATGGCTTGGCAATTTGGGAAGGCGTGCAACCTGCCGGCGCCCCATCCGGGATAGATCCACTTGAAGCACTTTCCTTAAGCGCTGCACATTTGAAATCACCAAAGTTACCTGGGTTGCCGCCACTCACTGGTGGATTAGTTGGCTATCTGGGTTATGACGCTGTACGTCGTCTTGAGAAACTTCCAAACCTGGCAAAAAGAGATGTTGATATTCCAGAACTTGGTTTTATGCTCACTGGAGACCTTGCTGTTTATGACCATCAAGAGGGCACCGTCACCTTAATTGCTAATGCAATTAATTGGGATGGAAGCGGTGATCGGGTATCGCAAGCTTATGAATCAGCGCTGCTTCGAATCGAGAAAATGGCGGCGGATCTTGCCCAACCTACGCAAGCAGCTATCTCCGATTTGATCGAGCCAGTAACACCAGTTTTTGAGCGAAACACTTCGGATGCGGATTACCTTGCGAGCGTTAATAAAATTAAAGAAGAAATAAAATCGGGTGAAGCATTTCAAGTAGTTCTTTCCCAACGTTTTTCTATGCCCGCCCAAGCAGAGTCACTTGATATTTATAGAACACTGCGGCTTCACAACCCAAGCCCTTACATGTACTTGTTGCGCTTTAGTAACGGCCTTGATGTTGTTGGTTCTAGCCCGGAGGCTTTAGTTAAAGTTACTGATCGAGAAGTGATGATTCATCCGATTGCTGGTACTAGGCGTAGATCTTCCGATCCGGAGATAGATATTGCACTTGGTGAGGAACTTCTTGCCGATCCAAAGGAGCGCGCTGAACATCTAATGCTGGTGGATCTCGGGAGAAATGATTTGGGCCGAGTTTGCGAATCGGGAACGGTAGAAGTTATTGAATTCATGCACATTGAACGGTATTCACATGTTATGCATATTGTTTCAACGGTAATTGGAAAACTTGCGAAGGCAAAGACGGCGGTCGATGCGCTCTTTGCAGTTTTCCCGGCCGGAACGTTATCTGGTGCCCCAAAACCACGCGCCATGGAGATTATTGAAAAGTTTGAACCAACCCGCAGAGGGATCTACGGCGGAACAATCGGTTACTTTGATTTCACTGGAAATATTGATACCTGTATCGCCATAAGAACTGCCGTCATTAAAGATGGTGTTGCTTATGTGCAAGCCGGGGCCGGCATTGTTGCCGATTCAGATCCGGCACAAGAAAATCAAGAGTGTTTAAATAAAGCCGCGGCTGTATTGGGAGCCATAGCTACCGCGAATGTTTTGAGTACAAAATGAAGATTGTTTTTCTTTTGCTAGTGGTTTTGGCTGCCAGCGGTTACTTACTTTTTCGAATGGTGCGCAACGGCGCTTCTAAGAAATACGACCGTCACCCAACAACTCCTTGGAGCGCATTGAATGACGGAGTTGATCCAACCCAATGAGTACTGTTCTTGAATCAATTATTGAGGGCGTTAAAGAAGATGTTGCTGCCAGGCGAGTGAGCGCTGCACAACTAGCCGAACAGATTGAAGAAGCACCCAAGGTTCGAGATGCCCGGGCTGCGCTTTCAAAACTTGGAATTAACTTGATTGCTGAAATCAAGCGGGCCTCGCCAAGTAAGGGAGTACTTGCAGATATTGCAGATCCAGCAAAACTTGCGACCCAGTATGTCCAAGGTGGTGCCAGCGTAATAAGCGTTCTTACCGAAGAACGGCGATTTAAAGGATCGATTTCGGATTTCAAGGCAGTTCGAGAAGTGGTAGACATCCCACTTTTGCGTAAAGACTTCATTGTTACTGAATACCAAGTTATCGAGTCAAGAGCAATCGGCGCAGACTTGCAATTACTGATTGTTGCAGCACTAAGTGATACGCAACTTCGAGATTTCTACCAGATGACTGCTGAGATGAGAATGAATTCGTTAATTGAAGTTCACAATGAAGAAGAGCTGGAACGAGCCCTAAAAATTGGACCTAAAATAATCGGCATCAACTCTAGAAATCTAAGAACTTTAGAAATCGATCCACTTGCATTTGAAAAGCTCCTGCCATTGATTCCAAATGGCGTTATCCGGGTTGCCGAATCAGGAATTTCATCAAGATCAGATGTGGAAGCGGTGGCAGCCCACGGTGGCAACGCCATTTTGGTTGGAGAAACCTTGGTTAAGGCGGGGGATCCGACCCTTGGAATTTCGACTCTCCTTGGTCTTTAGGTATCGGTAGTATTGGCAAATGATTGAAGATTTTGTGGGCCACTTTGGTCCCTATGGCGGCCGCTTTGTTCCCGAGGCGTTAATTGGCGCGTTGGATGAATTGACCGCGGCGCACGAATCTGCGAAGAATGATCCAGAATTCCAAAAAACTTTAAGTGATTTGCACAGAACTTATACCGGTAGACCTAGCATCATGACCGAAGCTCCGCGTTTTGCCGAGCATGCCGGCAACGCCAGAATATTCTTAAAGCGGGAAGATTTAAATCACACCGGCAGCCATAAGATAAATAACGTTCTTGGACAAGCGCTGTTAACAAAGCGCATGGGTAAGAAGCGAATAATTGCAGAAACAGGCGCCGGACAGCACGGCGTTGCTTCAGCCACCGCAGCTGCACTTATGGGTCTTGAATGCGTTGTTTATATGGGCGAAGAAGACACCAAGCGCCAATCACTAAACGTTGCGCGAATGAAATTATTAGGCGCGCAAGTTGTTCCAGTTACCCAAGGTTCTCGCACCTTGAAAGATGCGATTAATGAAGCGATGCGCGACTGGGTTACAAATGTTGCAACAACACATTATCTATTGGGCACAGTGGCTGGACCACATCCATTTCCGACCATGGTTAGAGATTTTCACCGGGTAATCGGTGTTGAGTCGCGCGCACAGATGCTGGAATTAACTGGAAGATTGCCGGATGCAGTTTTGGCATGTGTTGGTGGTGGCTCTAATGCGATTGGAATCTTCCATCCATTTATTGATGATGCCGGCGTTCGCTTAATTGGTTTAGAGGCCGGTGGCGATGGCGTAGATACCGGAAGACATGCTGCAACTATTTCTGGTGGAACTCCAGGAGTGCTTCATGGAACTCGCTCGTATGTCTTGCAAGATGCAAATGGCCAAACCGTGGAATCGCATTCGATTTCAGCCGGGTTGGATTATCCAGGAGTTGGCCCAGAGCACGCATTTTTAAGCGATATTGGCCGAGCCGAATATCGCGCAATAACAGATGCGCAGGCAATGGAAGCATTCTCGATACTATGCAAAACAGAAGGAATTATTCCAGCGATCGAAACTGCGCACGCACTTGCTGGCGCAATGATTGTTGGCCGCGAATTAGGCCCTAAGGCTAACTTGCTGATAAATCTCTCTGGTCGTGGCGATAAAGATGTACAGACTGCCGCGGATTACTTCGGGATTCCGCTCTAATGACGCAACTATCTGATCTATTTATTAAGACAAAGAGTGAAAATCGCGCAGCACTTATTGGTTATATGCCTGCTGGTTTTCCAACAAAAGATGAGTGCATCATGGCAATTAAAGCGATGGTGGCAGGTGGCGTAGATGCGGTTGAAATTGGTTATCCATATAGCGATCCAGTGATGGATGGTCCAGTTATTCAAGCTGCTGCTGAGCTCGCGCTATCTAACGGAACCGGCGCTAGTGACGTTTTTGATATTTTGGAAGCAACGGTCGCGATGGGTGTTCCAGCGGTCGTAATGACTTACTGGAATCCAATCGAACGTTTCGGTGTTGAGAATTTTGCGAATGAAATTGTAAAGCGTGGTGGCTCCGGTGTAATTACTCCCGATTTAACGATCGAGGAGTCGGTGGGATGGAAATCAGCCTGCGAATCTGCTGGTATCAATCGAATTTATGTTGTTGCCCCAAGTTCTTCCGAAGAGCGCCTACCAAAAGTGGCGTCCGAGTGTTCTGGGTTTGTTTATGCCGCAAGCTTGATGGGAGTTACTGGTACTCGTAATTCCGTATCTGGTAATGCCCGATCACTAGTTGAAAGAGTAAAGAGAGCGACCGATACTCCAGTATCAGTTGGGCTGGGAGTTTCAACGAAAGATCAAGCCCACGAAGTTGCGGCGTATGCCGATGGAGTTATTGTCGGTTCGGCTTTTATTCGCCAACTTCAGGAGAGTTCAAGCATGGGTGAGGGGCTGGAACGTGTTGAGAAATTGGCCCGCGACTTGTCCGAAGGTGTTCGACGGTGAAGAGATACCAACCTTGGCTCACATTATTGGCACGACTTGTACTTGGCGGAACGCTACTCGCCGCCGGCCTTTTAAAAATTAAAAATCCATCAGAAGCAGCAGCATCAGTGCGAGTTTACAAAATGTTGCCGGTAGCTATTGCAAATATTCTTGGTTACAGCCTTCCTTGGATTGAAATCGGGATTGCGCTTCTTCTGATCGTCGGTGTTGCTCTTAAGAAAAGCGCACTCGCCGGTGGAATTTTGATGGCTATGTTCATCATTGCAATTGGTCAAGCCTGGGCCAGAGGCCTTCCCATTAATTGTGGATGTTTCGGTAATGGCGGAGTGACTGCAGATGGCAAGGTTCACGCGTTGACCTATTTCACAGAAATTGTGCGTGACATTGGGTTGGTAATTCTCTCAGGTTTCTTATATCGCTTCCCACAAGGTAAATTGGGGTTAGATAAATTCGCTACAGAGGAGAATGATGGCAACAAGTAACAGCGGCAAACCAGACAAAGGGCTTCGAGCTACCGTAATTGGAATGGTCGCATTTGTTGTGATTGTTGGTATTGGTTTTACCCTAATGACAAACCATTCGAAATCAGTCTTAAAATTACCAGCCTCAGTTAGTAAAGCTGATGGTTATGGCATCGTTTTTAACCCAACAGCGAAACCTGTAATTGATATTTGGGAAGATTTCCAATGTCCTGTTTGCCAACGATTCGAAGCGATAAATAGCACCTACATAAACCAAGTAGTAGCTGCCGGCAAGGCGAAAGTTATATTTCATCCAATGTCATTTATTGGGCAAGAATCAGTGCTTGCAGCGAATGCTGCCGCTTGTGCCAATGATCAAGGAAAATTCTTGGCTTATCACACCCTTCTATATCAGAATCAATCTCCAACCGAGAACTCCGGGAAAGTCACTGCGGATTTCTTGACGCAACTTGGTGCAGCTGGTGGGATTTCTGGAAGTAAATTTACGGGCTGTGTAAATAATATGAGTTATCAAAACTGGACTAAAAATATTGAAGTAGATGCTGCTTCAAAGAATGTAAATTCAACGCCGACAATCTTTGTAAATGGCAAAGAACTCGATCGCAAAACGCAATACATGGATCCAGTTGCATTTCAAGCCGCCCTTGCTGCTGGTGGAGTTAAGTAACCGTACCTAGTTACTTATTTCGATGAAGACTTTCATCCCAACTCCTGACGTTTCTAAATTGGAGTTGGGATTTTTTACTATCCATTACTACGCGCTCTGCATTTTGCTTGGAATTTTAGCGGCGATCATAATTGGGCGAGTTCGGTATCAAGATCGTGGTGGCAATCCAAGTGAAATTGGGGATGTAGCAGTTTTCGCGATACCTGCCGGAATTATTGGCGGTCGGATTTACCATGTTATTACCTCACCCGATAAATATTTTGGCAACGGGGGAGCGCCGTTAGATGCTTTCAAGATCTGGGAGGGTGGTCTAGGTATCTGGGGCGCAATTTCTCTTGGCACACTTACGGCTTATTTAGTTTTTAAACGCAGCGGTAAATCTCAAAGCTTTGGGGTTTTCGCTGATGCACTTGCACCAGGTTTATTAGTTGCGCAAGGTATCGGAAGATTTGGAAATTGGTTCAATGGTGAACTCTTTGGCAAGCCCACAACGCTGCCTTGGGGCTTGGAGATCCCAATGAGTAAGCGACCACTCGGATATGAAAATTTCACAACTTTCCATCCAACCTTTCTCTATGAAGCGCTCTGGTGTTTTGCTGGCGCTGCGCTTATCTCGAATTCCAAAATATTTCGAAACCGGACTGCTGGCGATGTATTTATTTCTTATATAGCGTTTTATTGTTTTGGGAGAATTTGGATCGAGTCACTTCGAATCGACACTGCCCATCAAATTTTCGGACTACGTATCAATGTCTGGGTTAGTGCCGCGGGCTTTGTGATTTCGACGGCTTACTTGGCGTGGTCAGGTCGTTCAAATGAACCAACATCGAATGCCAAAGAGGTAGGCTAGTTCTATGGCACTAGAAGATGTATTCGCTCGCAACACTGCGCACAAAATCCATAAAGCTGGTTGGTTGCGTGCGGCAGTCCTAGGCGCGAATGACGGACTGGTTTCCACTGCGAGCTTAATGACGGGGATCGCGGCTGCGAATGCCGAAGGTTTCTTAATCACTGCTGGCGCTGCCGGAATCGCAGCAGGTGCAATGTCGATGGCCGTTGGCGAATATATTTCAGTGCGTTCACAAAATGATATTGAAGAGGCTGATCGCAAAATTGAAATGGAACATCTTCGAATTGATCCTGAAGGTGAATTTCAGGAGTTAGTTCATATTTATGTCCAGCGTGGTTTGGAACGTGAATTAGCAACTCAGGTTGCAAAAGTTATGACCGAGAAAGATGCTCTTGAAGCGCACCTTCGGGATGAACTTGGGCAGTTTGAACATACAAAGGCTAGGCCGGTGCAAGCAGCCATAGCATCAGCAATTAGTTTTACCCTTGGTGGTTTTATTCCATTTCTTGGTGCACTTGCGCCCACCTTCGGCACGAAGATTTTCAGTATCGTGGCCTTCACGGTGGTTGGTTTGGTTGCCACCGGAGTGGTGAGTGCTCGGCTAGCTGGATCGCCATACGTTAAAACCACATTCCGAATTTTGCTTGGCGGCGCCTTGGGCATGTTAATTACCTCGGGAATTGGTTCCCTGGTACACATGAGCGGGATTTAAGAGCTAAATTTATTCTGGCTCAGAGTACGAGTCTGCGCTATTCTTAGCTGGTTCTTAGGAGTCCTTAAGAGTTCTTAGGAAGCAGTATTTCGGCATTGGGCCATTGATGTCCCGAGGCGTTTATCAGGAGCCTACGTGACACTTTTTTCTACTTTGCCATCCGCGCAGGGTCTTTATGACCCACAAAATGAGCGCGATGCATGCGGTGTTGCCATGGTTGCAACTTTAAATAGAAAAGCAACTCACGAAATAGTTTCACAAGCACTCACCGCACTTCGCAATATGGAGCATCGTGGTGCTACTGGCGCTGAACCAGATAGCGGAGATGGTGCCGGAATCCTTATTTGTATCCCCGATGAGTTTTATCGAGCAGTACTTGATTTTAAAATTCCAGAGCCGAGTAAATATGCAACCGGAATTATTTTTATAGATAAATCATTTGATGATCGAAGCGCTATAGAAAAAATCGCAACTGAAGAGGGCCTGCAAATTCTGGGCTGGCGCGAAGTTCCAATTAATTCCACCGCGCTGGGTAAGACCGCGCTATCAGTAATGCCAAAGTTTGAGCAATTATTTATTGTTGGCCAGAATGGGGAATCTGATCTTGAATTAGACCGCCTGGCATTTTGTTTGCGCAAGCGGATCGAACACGCATTCCCAATTTATGTTCCCTCCCTCTCTTCCCGAACAATTGTCTATAAGGGCATGCTAACTACCGGACAACTTGAAGAATTTTTCCCAGATCTTTCGGACCCACGTACCGCATCAACACTTGCTCTTGTTCACTCAAGATTTTCCACTAATACTTTTCCTTCTTGGCCATTGGCACACCCGTACCGTTACATTGCGCATAACGGTGAAATTAATACCGTCCGTGGAAATCGAAATTGGATGCGCGCACGCGAATCACTTTTAGCCTCTGATCTGATTCCAGGAGATCTAAAACGGCTATTCCCAATAGTTAATAACGAGAGCAGCGACTCGGCGTCATTTGATGAAGTTCTAGAACTTCTTTATTTGGGTGGCCGTTCACTTCCACACGGCGTCTTAATGATGATTCCAGAAGCGTGGGAAAACCATGCAACGATGCCGCAAAATCGTAAGGATTTTTATGAGTTCCATGCATCGGTTATGGAGCCATGGGATGGTCCAGCATGCATAACATTTACTGACGGGCGACAAATTGGAGCAGTTCTAGATAGAAATGGACTACGTCCTTCACGATATTGGGTTACGAAAGATGGCCTAGTTGTACTTGCAAGCGAGTTCGGCGTCCTTGATGTTGCGCCAGAAAATATTGCAAGCAAGGGCCGGTTGCAGCCAGGGCGCATGTTCCTAGTCGACATTGAAGAAGGTCGCATCATCGAAGATGGCGAAATCAAGGATCAGCTCGCCAACGCTGCGCCTTATGGCGAATACTTACATGCCGGAATTGTTCGTTTAGAAGAACTTCCAGCCCGCGAACATATTGTTTACCCACATTCCTCTGTGATTCGCCGACAACGCGCCTTCGGATATACC
>Ga0194047_10000502_pt1 | contig 26467 bp, 24 predicted proteins | sample JunL225m_MetaG_2_FD_160070 | JGI IMG/M metagenome (GOLD analysis project Ga0194047, IMG submission 160070) | Anoxic zone freshwater microbial communities from boreal shield lake in IISD Experimental Lakes Area, Ontario, Canada - Jun2016-L221-5m | ecosystem: Environmental > Aquatic > Freshwater... | reverse complement strand
TGTTCATTATAGGCCGTAACCCGCTCATAGAGGTAAATATCGCCGTTCGGGCGCCGTTCACGCCGTTCACCAACGTGAGTTTTTCCAGTTACTGGTTTAGACATGGGGTAAACTCCTTTTTATCGTGCTTTCCTTATAATACATACGCACACGTTAAAAAGCAAGATTTTGCTTGAATATCGTGCCTGCGCGGTGATGTTTTTCGTTAATGTGTTCGCTTTATCCTACTTTCAGGATATAAAAATCACTCACTTTCACCTGATGCTGCGTTTCATACGGTCCATGACCAACTTCATTCTCAGGGCTTCCCATGGTAAATTCACCACCTTTTATGAAAACAAAGTTAGCTGGTGCCTGATTTGGCAGTATCGTTGGGAAGGCTTTGCTGAAAACAGTGAGACCTGCCATGCATACACCGAGAAAACAGAAGAGACTGGAGCAAATCAACATGCGTCGCTTGTAGCGTATAGCTGCCAGATACATTGCTTCGGTGCCATCCGACCTCTGCTTGCGCGGCATAAGACCAAACAGACTCAACAACAGCGACACAAACCAGCTTGCGAATGCCACAACAATAAACCATAGGCCGCTTGGCGCTGATTCAAAACTTTAACCCAATGGCATAGAGCACTGGCACTACAAAACTGAAGATGAGCACCAGTCTGGCAAGTTTATCAAGCTGTTTTGGCTGCTCAATGAGGTCTGCTACAAAGGCTTTGTCAAGCTCTTCAACCCGTGTTGACGGTGACGCAGATTGTTGGGGGGGGTATGTTCGTCCATGGTCACGCTCTTTTTGATGGTTGCGGCATACGTCGATTGAAGCGAAAGGTAACGTTTCTTTGTTCAAAACTTACCCGTTCTCTGATGCCAACTCTTTGGGTCGAGATTGAGATGCATAATGGCACCGACACGAATAGCATTCCTGTCTACTCGGTAAAGCACGCCATAAGGAAATCGATTGAGCACACAACGACGAGTACTTTTTGAAAATAATGGCCACGCAGCCGGGAAAACCTTAATCCGATCGAAAGCACGTCGGACTTCAGCGGCAAATTCATAACCGAGTCCAGGGCATTGTTCATTGTAATAATCCACGGCTTCAGCAAATTCTTCTTCCGCAAAGGAGAGAATGAGAATATTCATCTCTGATTGATCCTTGCAAAAACATCTTCTGCTGACGAAGCCTTGATTTCACCACGATCATAAGCATCTAATCGAGACTCAACCTCTTCTGCCCATGCAGCATCAACGGCATTACCTGCGGCATCATCAAAACTCTGAAAAAGTTTTTCGATAAGCTCCGCTCTTTCTGAAGGATGCAACTCGAGAGCATCTTTGAAAATACGTTCTGCAACTGCTGTCATATTTTTTCCTTAAAATTATCTTCGCAATTATACGACACTTTTTCGAGTCAAAAGTTACCAGCAGGGAAAATTTAGCCAAACTGCTTTTTTGCAAGTTATGAAGAACAGTGAATTTTTTTCTAAAAAAAATGCCCGTCATCTTCGAAACGGCTATCCGGCTCGTCCTACCAATGCCGGGCATCGTGTGTGGCGCTCTTTGCCCTGAAACAAGACAGGGACGGGGTCATCAATCTGTTCAGAGGCAGTCATCCGACTTTGCTTTTGAGCTACGGGACGAACACCAGGCGGAAGCCAACATTGTTGTTCCGGTTGTCGGGAGTGTTGCGGTTGCGATCCGCAGACCGACAGTTCTCGGCGTTGTTGTTCCAGCTCCCGCCACGGATTACACGGTTCGAACCCACGACTGATGCCCTTATTCCTCACTGGCCACAAGTGTACGGTACACATTTTTTCTGAATTCTCTTGCATTGGCGTATTCAGTAAAGGCAACCAACGGCATGGCGTGGTTGGCGAACTCCTTTTGTGACCATAGCCGGGTTTGCAGTTTGGTGTCATACAGCACCGATGTGGCGATAAACCGTTTTTTTGCTGCGCGGGGCAAGCCACAGCAGTGGCAGGTCTTTGAAAAAACGGTGGAGCTGCCGTTTCAGGATTGAGTGGTCAATGCTCTCGAAGCATCACATCATGCAGGCACCAGGATTTCCGAATTGTTCAATGGAATAATCAATTGAGCTAACTCACTGTGAGAGTCGACAATAACATATCCCTGCCCTAAATCACTGTATTTTCCGATGCGATTATTTTCCTGAACCACACGCAACATATCAAGGAGAGGATGTGACGATTTGACAGTATAGGTGATGATGCCTGAAAAGTGAAGCATGCAATCAATATCAAAATCCCCTAAAATTCTTTCCGACAAGTAGTCTAACCGCTTCATGAGGTCATCCTCAAACCACTCTGCTGACAAAATTAAATCCCAGAGCATATCCGAAGGATCTTTTGCAACCAGACACTTGATCCTAAACTCTCCTTTTTCCTCTTCAATTGACTGAAGTGCCTTTTTTATCTTTATAACGAGATCTCGCATAGTTCCTCCACCAATTTATTGACAGCCAAAAGCATTGATTCAGCATCACTGAGCATTGAGCCGTCTGAGTCATCATATCGCTTTAATTCACTCCATTTATTGACCTCTTGCCATGCCGACATTTTTTTTATATGAACTTCGCGACCAGTCAAGGATACAAGCAACTCTAAATCATGAACCTTCAAAAACTTCAATTTACCTTCAGTTTTATACCTGCTCCAATTCATGTGATTTGTAATCGCATATTTGAGTGATAGTTCTACACAATATCCACTCAGGTATATTAAGTTGGCATACCTTCCATGCTGTTTCAGCAATACTGCATCAGAATATTTCTGGCGAATATTACCCAGAATTTCTTCGGGCTTCATTTCAACCTCACCACATTAATCTCAACGTAGATCCCAAACAATTACCATAAAAACACAAAAATCACATTGATTTTCAGCAAATCATTTCAGTCTAAGGTACATCGATGAAAAGCTGATAATACGCCACTATGCCGTCACCAACGTTTTTCAAAAATTCGGCCGCCACAAGGCGGCCTTTTCTGTAGTTCGTGCCCAACCTGCTCGGTTGAGAAGTGCGGCAGTTCGTCCCTCACAGCCGCTCTCCTCAACCTTGTTTTTGGCTCCGCTTTTAGCTCAAAAGCAAAGCCGGAATGAGCAGCCAACTGACTACGGGACGAACACCAGGCGGAAGCCAACATTGTTGCTCCGGTTGGCGGGGGTGTCGAAGTTGCGATACGCCGACCGACAGTGCACGGCGATGTCGTACCAGCTCCCGCCACGAAGCACGCGGTACGAACCAGATTCAGGCCCGAGTGGATCGGTAAAAGTACCGTCATCTCCATACCAATCGCTGCACCACTCCCAAACATTCCCTGCCATATCATAAAGCCCTTCTGGTGTTGCTCCTTCAGGATAACTGCCAACAGGTGTTGTGGCTCCTATATTACTCTCACGAAAGTTCAGTAAACCTGGAGTAGCTTTACCCTTCTCTTCCGGCCACGGATATTCACGCACTTTCTGCCCGATTGTCCCCTGTTTCCCGCCTGCCGCCCACTCCCACTCAACTTCATGCGCAAGACGATAATGGCCTGCACTCTCTTCATGCAACGAAAGCCACAGGCAATAAGCACGGGCAGCATACCATGTGACACCAACAACCGGCTGATTGTCGCCACCGAATTTGCGATCCTCATCATTTTTTGAACGTAATAATGCAGCAAGATTGTCGTTTCCTCCCTTGAGATAGTCACCAAACCCTGGCCCCCATTCGTTGCCTCTCGCAATCCTCTCCAGTTCTGCCCTGAATGCTGAAGCATGATCTTCTCCCTCCAACCAGCCGATAAATGAGCGATAAAGCTTGTTGGTAACAGGATACTTGGCAACGTAACAATCAGCAACATCAACCGCTTGCTTCATCGCCGAATACCAGTAGTTTCCTCCCGGTATCAGGATATACTCGGCATTCTGCTCATGCGGGTTGCGAATCGACAAGGATTTTCCGCTGATACTCTTTTCAGTTGCACGCTCAAGCACCTTGCCGCCGAGGGCAAGAATCACCTCTTCTGCTCGATCAAGAACATCACTATCCTCTGTGCTCTTTTTTGCAAGTTCGCGTTCCATGAACTGCTCCAGCGCCGGAAGGGCCGAGGGTTTCGTGATGGTTTTCAGGCAATCGAGAATCACCCGCTGACGGCTGACTGTGGTATCAGAATCCAGAAGCTTTCGGCACAGCGCATCAACCTTTTTCTCAGGTGCCTCCTCAATAATCGTTTGGAGCAATAACTTCTTTTTTGGTGTCAACTCTTCAGTGACCGCAGAGTCGAAGAGCTTTTCCATGAAAAGATCAAATATCTCCTCATCTTCCTGTGCAATAAAAAATTTGATCGGCTCTTCCCACCAGTCATCTCCAAAACCGGCAACCAGATTGTCCAAAGAGTCGGGGTTTCTGTTCACTTTTTTGGCGAGCTGAACGCCTGCCAAATATTCACGCAATGATTTATGGCGAAAAAGGTACGATTTGCCCCCGCCGTACTCCACCAGCAAGCCTGCCCGTTCTACAAGATAATTGCAAAATGCATCGACTGAAGGGGGATTATCAAGGATCTCAAGGCGTTCCTTCATGATTGCCTGCATGGGCTCCTTTTCGGCCTCATCTTTTTTGAGCTCTTCCTGCATCCACAGAGAGACCGGCCCAAGCACTTTACGGGCACGCACGGCCGAAACAAGAGGAGTTATGCCTCGACGCTTGTCCCTGAATTCAAGCAGGTAATCGATTGCCGCTTCATAGAGCTTGACCCGGCTCTCGGGCATGTAGTCCCTGTCTTTCCAGAGAATCGCCATAATCTGCAGAATCATGGGGATAGCGGCAAGCTGACGCAACCCTTTGTTCTTCTCCTCTTTCAGATGTTTGGCAATGGTGCGGGTTCGCTCTTCAGCCTTTGCTTTTTGATTTGACATCCAGGTTGCTTCGTCAACACCCGTGTCACTGGGCTCTTTAAGAAACGCCGCTGTAAACCATTGCAATAAAAACAGCTCCTGCTGATCAACCGTAAAGTCCTGAACATCAGCTCGTTCAAAATCAGCAGCAAGTTCAACCCCCTCTTCCTGGCGATACCCTGTTGCCCGGGAAGTCACCACAAAACGAAGCGCTGAAAAACTTTTCCAGGCAGCATCAATCCACCGGCACACCTCTTTTCGATCATCGGTATTGCTGATTTCATCAAGCCCATCAAGCAAAACAAGCGCTATTCCGCTCTGCAGCCATTGATCAAACTGTTTTTCTGTGAAGGGCAACTGATTCCGCTCCGACCAGAGCGCAAGATTTGCAGGTAGAGAGTGGTACCGCCCATTCTCATGGGGTACAAGCTCGCGCAGCGGCAGATAGAAGACGTTAACCGGCCCGGAAAATCCAAGTCGGCTGGATCTCTCCGAATCAAGCGCACAAAGGGCATAATATTTGATCAGCGTTGTTTTTCCTGCACCGGGATCACCGATAACGAGAAGCATCCTGCGATGCCGCCGATCATGGAATGCCCGTTTCATGATAGCGTCTGGATAGAGGATATGATCGCCTCCTTCGGGCCTCTTTCCGGAATCCTTTTCTGGCTGGCAGGAAAACATATCCTGCCGGTCAGAAAGCCGTAACGGCACAAAGGTCTCATCATCAAGGTTGACCTTGACAGATTCAACACCCGGCAATCCAAGCATGCGGATGTAGCCCAGCTCCTCTTTCAGCGTCGCCTGATAGCGGCACAACGCATTGAGCTGCAACCCGCTGTCAAAAGCTTCCTCTCCATCCTCGAAAGGAAACCACCGGGGCACATTGAAATCAAGATGGGTCACAAGCAGTCCACGCAGTTCCGCCGGGCTGCCATAGTTCCACACCAGTCCATCAATCTGCATCGCTGCCTTGAATTTGTCCACCTGTGCCATCTGTTCATAATCAGTAGTGGTGCGTGGAACTGGAGCGGTGGAAAAATAGAGCATCACCGGTTTTTTCTTCTCCAGCATTATCTCTATCTCCTCAACCGCTCCTCCTGGAGCAACCTTCGTTGGTGTGCCAATGCGTGTCCAGAACATACCAATGGCAAAATGGCAGCTCTCTACAAGATGGCGATTGATAGATGCTTGGGGACCTTTTCCGTCACCCCTGTTTTCAGGAGCAGCATAGGTTTCCCATAAAACCGCTTCAAGCCTTATCGGGGATTGATCATGCCGGGCATTCCAGTCAAGAATAACATCCGCAACCATCTTGCGCTCTTCGGCAACGTCTGATGGCGAAGCAACAAGAATTTTGATGTATCGTTTTCTATCGTCAGCCATAGCGCTTGTCTGTTGGTGTTTCGGTGGTCAGAAAACAGCTTTATAATGGAATGGGTATGAGTGAAAAGGATAAATAGTGTTTTGATAGTATAGTGCAATCTTTTTGGAATGGGCAAGCGAGGTACTGCAGTCTACAACGCGCAAAACGATACTGCAGACCTGTCATACACCGAAGCTATAGGGTCTATGACGCAGACTGTTCTCATCCATTGTGGATGACAGAGTAAAGCTAAATTTGATTGCACAAATGGAATTGAAGCTTACAAACTGACAGGCTACAGCTCCAATCATCAGCGAACGATCAGGAGTTGCTGGGGTTGAGAGCAATGAAAGCTTAGCAGACATTTCTGAATTTCACGAAAACTTCGGTCTTGAATCTATTTTCTTGTTACTGAAATAATTTGTGATTTCCATCGAGCTGAAGGCCATGCCTTCATAACTTGAGACGGGGCCAACTGCTGACGAGGATCTGCAATGGCCATTATCTCAAAATGCTTGCCGCTGTCAAGAGTGCCTGACCTGCCAATGGATATTTGAACGTCCCAAACATCACCCTTGACAGTGGCTGTCGGTTGTACCCAATAATCCGGAGTTTCAGCGGGATGAACAATAACCCAGACCTCACTGGCATTGTGTGCAGTCCCGCTCACGATTAATTCCGCGCCAACCTTTTCTCCATTAGCCGGGGACACAAGGGTTATATTCTCTTTCGCCACGGCAAAATGCATGGCAGAAAAAATGGAAATCAGAACAAAAAGCAAGGCAAGAATTTTACGCATTTCCCTTTCTTGATTGAGTCGTTTTACGTGAAATACAAAAGCACTAACAATATCGCTAAAAACATAACAAAAAAAACTCAATGCTGAAACCGTAAGGTGCATTATTGATGTGGTCTCATCAACCTTTACTCTTTATTAAACTCTTTTACAATAAAATCAGTTTTACAAATACCCTTTCTCAGTATATTCTCGATAATACCAAGAATTACAGAAGAATGGGAACGATTTTCATTAACACTGGGATAAATAAGTATGTCCACACGATACCTTTCAGGATCCGCCGTTGCACTGGTAACTCCGTTCAGGCAGGACAGGTCGATAGATACTGATGCGTTGAGAAGGCTGGTGCAGTTCCATATTGAGGCGGGAACCGATATCATCATAACCTGTGGAACGACGGGTGAGTCGCCGACACTTTCCGGAGATGAGCAGGTTGAAATTATTCGCACGGTACAGGATGAGGCTGGAGGAAAAATAATGGTGGCGGCTGGCGCTGGCACCAATGATACAAAACATGCGGTGGAACTGGCAAAAAATGCTGAAAAGGCGGGGGCCTCAGCTCTTCTGTCGGTTGCTCCCTATTACAACAAGCCTTCGCAGGAGGGTATTTATCAGCATTACAAGCAGATCGCAGAGGCTGTCTCTGTGCCGATCATCATTTACAATGTTCCGGGAAGAACCGGCAGTAATGTAGCCGCATCAACCATTCTCAGGCTTGCCCATGATTTTGAAAATATTGCGGCGGTCAAGGAGGCATCAGAAAATATCAGCCAGCTATCGGAGCTTCTGGATGAGCGTCCTGATAATTTTTCTGTGCTGACCGGAGAGGATTCGCTGATTCTGCCCTTTATGGCAATGGGCGGAGACGGGGTGATTTCTGTAGCGGCCAACCAAATTCCATTGCAAATCAAGCAACTGGTCGAGGCGATGAGGATAGGTGATCTTGATGGGGCACGCTTGATCAACCGCCGCTATCGCAAGCTGTTAAAACTGAACTTTCTTGAGAGTAATCCTGTGCCGGTAAAATACGCACTGGCACGGATGGGCATGATTGAGGAGAACTATCGGCTCCCGCTTGTGCCACTTTCAGAGGAGAACAAGCAGATTATCGATCAGGAACTTAAAACTCTCGGGCTCATCTAAAACCATCTTATTTCAGCTCCCTTACAGTCGGGAGCTGAAATAGGCCTATACGCTTCTATACTACAACAATTACTCCAAGATTTTCAACAAAGCTGTCAAGTTCCTCCTTCGTCCGCTTCTCCGTAACAGCAACAAGCAAGCCGGTTTCGCCGTGAGCCGCCAGATCATAACCTGCAAAGACCTTTTTCTCAAGCATCCGCTCAACCACAATAGCCGCAGGAATTGGTGTTTCAACAACAAACTCCCGGAAATAGGGCGACGAGAACTTCAGGGAGAATCCCGGAAGAGCGGCAATTTTTCCAGCCAGATAGTGGGCCTTCTGGGCTGATTGTGCGGCAACCTGCTGAAGTCCCTCTTTGCCGAGCAACGAAAGATAGACTGCGGCCTGAAGTGCGTTAAGCGCCTGGTTGCTGCAAATATTGGAAGTGGCTTTTTCGCGACGGATGTGCTGCTCACGCGTTTGCAGGGTAAGAATAAAACCATCTTCTCCATCCCGGTCTTTCGTCATGCCAACCAGACGACCAGGAATTTTGCGGACAAGGGACTGTTTGACACTGAAAATACCGAGATAGGGACCGCCGAAATTCTGGGCATTGCCAAGCGGCTGCCCCTCTCCCACAGCAATATCTGCCCCGTAGCTTCCTGGCGGGGCAAGTACTCCGAGTGAAAGCGGATCGGCGGAGACAACAAAGAGCGCACCGTTTGCATGAGCAACAGCTCCAATAGCGTCAACATCTTCAAGGCATCCGTAAAAGTTTGGCTGCTGGACAACCACGGCCGCCACATTTTCGGTGACCAGCGCTTTCAGAGCCGTAACATCGCCAATGCCATCCTGAAGAACATTCTGAATGACTGCGTTATGGCCAGAAGCCTCAAGATAGGTTTTCAGAACAGAGTGGTTCCAGGGATGCAGCTTTCCTGCCACCACAATCTGGCTCCGGCCAGTGACGTTCATGGCCATCAAGACCGCTTCAGCAAGAGCGGTTGCTCCGTCGTACATGGAAGCATTGGTGACATCCATTTCATAGAGACGACAGATAAGGCTCTGGTATTCATAGATGGCCTGCAGGGTTCCCTGTGAGACCTCTGCCTGATAAGGAGTATATGCCGTATAAAACTCACTGCGGGAAGCAATGGTTTTAATGGCTACGGGAATAAAATGGTCGTAGGCGCCGCCGCCAAGATAGCTGACGTAGTCGGAGGTGCTCCGGTTGGCCGAAGCGAGCCCTTCAAGGAGTTTGCGCACCTGAAGTTCATCGGAGGCAGGAAGAATATCGAGAGCTCGGTTCAGTCGAATCTCTTCAGGAATATCGGCAATAAGATCATCAAAGGAGCTTGCGCCGATGGCACTGAGCATCTCCTCTCTTTCGCTTGCGGTATTGACTATAAATGGCATGAGTTACTCCCCTGTCAACTGGCGGTATGCCGCTGCGTCAAGCAGTGCATTTACTGCGGCAGGATCGGCAACTTTTATCTTGACAAGCCAGCCTGCGCTATAGGGATCCTGATTGACAACTTCCGCGTTGTCAAGCCCGGTGTTCGCTTCAAGAATTTCACCGGCAACCGGCGCAAAAAGATCGGCAACAGTCTTTACCGCTTCGACGGTTCCAAAAACCTCATGCTCTTTCAGTTTGGTTCCGGCAGATTTAAGCTCTACAAAAACAATATCACCAAGTTCAGACTGGGCAAAATCAGTAATGCCCACCAGTGCGGTACTGCCATCGTCAAGGAGTTTAATCCATTCATGGTCTTTGGTATAGCGGAGATCTTCAGGAATAGTCATGACAGAAGGTGAATATGTGTTGATGGAGTCTGCTGAGCAACGTTCTTTACAAACAAGGTAATATTTTTTGGAATTCCTTCAAATCAGAGTGCATGGCAACTTATGCAAGTCGTTGCCTCATTGCCTCGTAGAGCAGTACACCTGCAGTCACACTGACATTCAGGGATTCGACACAACCAGCCATGGGAATCCGGACAACATGGTCACAGAATTTCACCGCTTCCGGCGCAAGTCCGCTTCCCTCCATACCGAGAACAATTGCAGTGGCTTGTTTCATGTCGGTGTCGGTGTAATTAAGTTCTGCATCCATATCAGCCGCAATCACCTGAACATTGCACTGGTGGAGAAACTCAAGAGCGCGAACAAGGCTCTTCACCTTGCAGATTCTGATATGAGAGAGCGCTCCGGCGGCGGCTTTATGAACCACAGCGTTGACCGGCGCTCCCTTTCCTTCGACGAGAACGACGGCATCAGCCGCGACCGCTTCGGCTGTTCTGATAATTGCGCCGATGTTGTGGGGGTCGTCCAGACCCTGCAGCACAACAAAAAGCGGAAAGGTATTGCGGGGGGTTGCCAGAACCTCCTCCAGAGAATAGTAGGTGACGGTGCTGATAAGAGCGCAAACACCCTGATGCTTCGTGGTTCCGGCAATCAGGGAGAGTTTTTCAAGGCGAGCCTTGCCACTGACAAGCTTCAGACGCCTTGCGGTAATGACAATTTCCTTGAGTTTAGGATGAGAGGTATTAAACTGAAAGTAGATCTTTTCAATGCTCTCAGGCTTTTGCTGGAGAAGCTCAAGCACGGCATTTCTGCCATAAACAATGTTTTCGGAATGTTCCGCGTCCATAGAACCTCTTTCGCTGTAATAGGTATGTAAAAAAGAGAGATCGGGTACTGTTACTGATGTTTACCAGCAGCCAGAAATCTTCTCAATGAGAAAAACCGGAATCTAATTAAATTTATCAAAAATCATTTTTTTTAATATCTTTTGGAACGCATTGATTTGATTTCCTGGCTACGAATGTAACGTTCTTTCCTTTCCCGGTTGCTTCGTGGTTTACATATCAGCACACTGCATTTTTACGCATCTCTTTCGTCAACACAAATAGGGTGACTGCCAGTATGAGCCAGACTTATAAAACAATGGAGGGAAATGAAGCTTTGGCTCATGTCTCTTATCGTACCAGTGAAGTAGTATGTGTCTACCCAATTACTCCTGCCTCACCGATGGGTGAGTATTCGGATGCATGGGCGGCAGAGGGAAAAACCAACATTTGGGGAACAGTACCAAAAATTGATGAATTACAGAGTGAAGCCGGTGCAGCCGCCGCAGTTCACGGTGCCTTGCAGACTGGCGCTCTGACAACAACTTTTACGGCATCACAGGGCCTTCTGCTCATGATTCCGAATATGTATAAAATTGCAGGAGAACTCACTCCCTGCGTCATACATGTATCAGCTCGCGCCCTTGCCGCACAGGCACTTTCCATCTTTGGCGACCATGGCGATGTGATGTCAGTGCGCGGAACAGGCTTTGCTCTTCTTGCCTCAAGTTCTGTTCAGGAGGTCATGGACATGGCTCTTATTTCAGCAGCAGCAACCCTCGCATCGAGAGTTCCTTTCCTTCATTTCTTTGACGGATTCAGAACATCGCATGAGATCTCAAAAATCGAGGTTATTGCCGATTCTATCATAAAGAGTATGATTGATGATGACCTGGTCATTGCACACAGAAACCGTCGTCTGAGCCCTGACGCCCCTGTTATCCGGGGAACTTCCCAGAACCCTGATACCTATTTCCAGGCAAGGGAGACAGTCAACAATTACTACAATGCCTGCCCTGAAATAACTGAAAAGGTGATGGAGAAATTCGGAGAGCTCACAGGCCGCCATTATAATCTTTACGAATACTACGGTGCGCCGGATGCTGAACGAGTTATTGTCCTGATGGGTTCAGGTGTTGAAACCGCCCGTGAAACCATGGAATATCTCAACAAGCAGGGCGAAAAAGTCGGTGTCATCCATGCCCGTCTCTTCCGTCCATTTGATATTGAGCGCTTTGTCAAAGCATTTCCCTCTACCGTTACCTCTGTCGCAGTTCTTGACCGCATCAAGGAACCCGGCAGTGCAGGTGAACCCCTCTACCTTGACACCGTCAATGCCATGCACGAGGGTCTGCAGAATGGCTTGCTGAAAGCTGTCCCGACTATCATTGGCGGCAGATATGGACTTTCATCCAAGGAATTTACTCCGGCAATGATCAAGGCGGTCTTCGACAACCTTGCTTCAGCAAAACCAAAAAATCATTTTACGGTTGGCATCACTGATGATGTAACCAAAACAAGTCTTGAGGTTGATGCAACCTTCTCTATTGAACCCGATGAGATGTTCAGGGCTCTCTTTTACGGTCTGGGATCAGACGGTACCGTTGGCGCCAATAAAAACAGCATCAAGATTATTGGTGAAAACACACCGAACTTTGCCCAGGGTTATTTCGTCTACGATTCAAAGAAATCCGGCTCTATTACCACTTCACACCTCAGGTTTGGCCCCTCTCAGATTCGTTCAGCCTATCTGATTTCCGAGGCTCAGTTTATCGGTTGCCATCACTGGGTATTTCTTGAGATGGTTGATCTTGTCAAATATCTCAAGAAGGGGGGAACGCTGCTTCTGAACTCTCCCTATGCTGCCGGGGAACTCTGGGATAAACTGCCGAAAATTGTTCAGGAGCACCTGATTCGCAAAGAGGCAAAGCTCTATACCATAGATGCCTATAAAGTTGCCCATACGAGCGGCATGGGACAGCGCATCAACACGATTATGCAGGCCTGCTTTTTTGCTATTTCCGGTGTACTGCCCCGTGAAGAGGCTGTAGAAAAAATCAAGAACTCCATCAGGGAAACATACGGGAAAAAAGGTGATGATGTTGTAAACCAGAACATCCAGGCCGTAGACAATACTCTCTCCAACCTGCATCAGGTTACCATCGGTACCATTGCCGACAGTGCAAAAGAACTTCGGCAGCCTATTGTCGGTGAGGCTCCTGATTTTGTCTGCAATGTTCTGGCAAAAATCATTTCCGGCGAAGGTGACGACATTCCGGTCAGCGAACTGCCTGTTGATGGCACCTACCCGACTGGTACCTCTAAATTTGAAAAACGCAACCTTGCCGATGAAATTCCGGTCTGGGAATCAGATCTCTGCATCCAGTGCGCCAAATGCGCCCTCGTTTGCCCACACGCGGCCATACGTGCAAAGGTCTATGATCCAAAATATCTTGCAACCGCACCACGGACGTTTAAATCTGCAGAGGCAAAAGGAGCCAATTGGAGTGGAATGAAGTATACCATTCAGATTGCCCCTGAAGATTGTACCGGATGCGAAGTCTGTGCTCACGTCTGTCCGGGAAGAGATAAAAACACCCCGGGGAAAAGAGCCCTCAACATGAACCCCCAGCAGCCTCTTCGTGAAACCGAGGTTGACAACTGGAACTATTATCTGAATATTCCTGATTTTGACCGGAGTCATATCAATTTAAAGCTGATCAAGGAACAACAGCTTCAGCAACCGCTCTTCGAGTTCTCCGGCGCCTGCGCTGGATGCGGTGAAACACCCTATATCAAAATGATGACCCAGTTGTTCGGGGACCGTCTTGTTATCGGTAATGCAACGGGATGTTCTTCGATCTACGGCGGAAACCTCCCGACAACACCCTATACGACAAATGCCAGCGGTCTTGGCCCTGCATGGTCAAACTCACTCTTTGAAGATACTGCTGAATTTGCTCTCGGCTTCAGAATTTCCATTGACAAACAGCGGGAATATGCCGGTGAACTTTTAAAACGAGTGGCTTCTGAAATCGGTGAAACACTGACGAATGAGATACTGAACGCCTCTGAAAACAATGAACCGGAAATTTTTGAGCAGAGAAAGCGGGTTTCGATCCTGAAGGAGAAGCTCCGTCTGCTTGATTCGTCTGATGCCAGGAATTTGCTTTCGCTGGCTGATATGCTTGTTAAAAAGAGTGTCTGGGGTGTCGGTGGCGATGGATGGGCTTATGATATCGGCTACGGTGGCGTTGACCACGTGACTGCCAGCAATAAAAATATTAACCTTCTGGTACTCGATACTGAAGTGTATTCAAACACTGGAGGACAGGCATCGAAGGCAACACCAAAGGCGGCTGTTGCAAAATTTGCGACCGCCGGACGTACTGTAACCAAAAAAGATCTTGGCCTGATCTCCATGAGCTATGGAAATGCCTATGTTGCCTCGGTTGCTTTTGGCTCCAGAGACGAACAAACACTGAAAGCCTTCCTTGAAGCCGAAGCTTACAACGGGCCATCCATTATCATCGCCTATTCGCACTGTATTGCACACGGCATCAACATGTCTACGGGGCTTGATAATCAGAAAGCGGCTGTTGATTCCGGACACTGGATACTTTATCGTTACAATCCTGAACGTTTGCTTGAAAGGAAAAATCCGCTGATTCTTGATTCCAAAAAGCCAAAAATACCAGTAGCTCAGTTTCTTGATATGGAGAACCGCTTCAGAATGCTCAAGAAGAGCCATCCCGCTCTTGCCGGTGAGTACTACGCGGCAATCCAGAAAGAGGTGGACGCTCGCTGGGCACATTACGAATACCTGGCGGCCCGCACGTTTGGTGGTGAGTAACAGTTTAGAGCATTACTAATCAAACAAAAACGACGGGAACTCCCGTCGTCTTTGTTTTGTGCCACATCCTCACCGGTTTAAGCAACCGCAAAAAGAACGCTACTTTTCTTTGAGTTTTCGGGACATCTCGGTCATATCCATTGCCTTCTGCGTCTTGCCCAGTTTTTCATAGACCTTGCTGAGATGCTCAGGGATTTCGGGCTCTCGGGGATCCAGTGCAATGGCTTTTTCCAGAATTTCCCGGGCTTTTTCGTATTCTCCCATCCTGAACAATACCCAGCCAAGGGTATCGAGATAACCACCATTGACTGGTTCTGCGGCAACGGCCTTCATTGCCAGCTTTTTGGCCCGCTGAAGCTCTTTGCCCTGACCGGCAAGTATATAGGCAAGGTTGTTCATCATGAAAATATTGCCTGGCTCAAGATGAAGAACCGTCTCATAGAGATGGATGCTTTTATTAGAGTAACCAAGCTTGTCATAACATAATGCAAGGATACTGCAGGCCTCTGCATAAAGCGCTTTCTGCTGTTGTGCGTTTTTTGCATGTACGGTCTTTTCAAGAAGTCGTAATGCCTGCTTAACTTTGCCTGTATAAAAAAGAAGTTCTCCTTCCATCACCTGCAACGTGAAGGTCATACTGGTTTTGCCAGAATATCGTCTTTTAATTTCACCGATCATAACAGAAGCGGGCTCTGCAAAAGCGCTCTCCCTGGATGAACGGGCTACAAAAAATTGAGCAAGCTCTATTTTCTCTTCAAGAGTTACCTGACCATTGTTGCTGAACCGGTTAAGATCTTCACGAAAAGCCAGACGATTGCCGGACTGTACCTCAGTATCGAACAATGCCAGCCATACGGGAAGCACACGGGGATCACTGCGGAGTACCTCCCTGAAGGTACTGGCCGCAAGATCATACTGTTTCGTCTGCCGATAAAGCTCACCAAGAGTAAGACGAAGTTTCTCTTTTCCATCGCTCCGCTCAAGAAGCACGGTCAAGGTACCTATCGCATCATGGTAGCGAGTGAGCTTAATTTCCAAAAGCAGCACCTGAGCCAGGGTTGTCTCATTATTGGGATCAAGCTTTAGAAGATCCCGGAATGCTGCAAGAGCCTTCTCTGGCTGATCGGCGGCAAGATATTCCAGTGCAAGGGTTGTAAGGGGTTCTGTGCTTCCCGGTTCAAGAGCAACAAGTTGCCGGGAGATCTCAACAGCTCGACTATAATCAAGCATCTGATGAGTTATTCCGGCAAGCAACCTGAGATAATATTTGTTACCGGGATTGAGCGTAACGCTTTTTTCGCTGTGCAGACGGGCGGAATCGACAACGCCAAGGCCGATATATGCTTTCGAGAGTGCATAATGAAGCGCTGCGGTTGAAGGCTGAGCTATCAGGAGCTTCCGATAACCGTCAACAGCTCCAGCATACTCTCCTTTGGTGCTTTGCAGAGTCGCTGCTACAAGCTCTCTTTTAGTAGTTTCAGAAAGCGAATCTTGAACGGTAGCCTTGCCGGAGAGAAACGGCCGGGAGGAACAAGCCGACAGGAAAACAAAGCAGATGAGGGGTAATTTAACGATCAGGCTTCGCATCAAACAAGGGAGATTCATAGCTACCGACACCGGTTGAAAAACGGATAAACGCCTGACGGGTAGCGACCCGTCCCCTTGTTGTCCTTGTGAGATACCCCGCCTGGATAAGATATGGCTCATAAACTTCTTCAATGGTATCCCTCTCTTCACCCACAGAGACGGCAAGAGAGGCAATCCCGACAGGACCACCATCAAATTTGTTAACAATAGTCTCCATGATTTTTTTATCCATATCATCAAGCCCCTCCTCATCAATTTCAAGACAGTCAAGGGTTTTTAGAGCAATATCCCTGGTAATCAGCGATACGCCATCAACCTGTGCAAAATCTCTGGCTCGCCTGAGTAACCTGTTGGCAATACGGGGTGTCCCCCTTGAACGTCCGGCAATTTCCGATGCAGCTTCACTGTCGATGCCGATACCAAGAATACCAGATGCCCTGATAATAATACCTTCAAGAAGTTCAGGAGCATAATAGTCAAATCGGCTGTTAATGCCGAACCTTGCCCTGAGGGGGGAGGTCAGCAGTCCGGAACGGGTTGTGGCTCCGACAAGAGTAAAGGGCTCGATACGCAACTGAACCGCCCTTGCAGAGGGCCCGCTGTCAAGCATGATATCGATGCGGAAATCTTCCATGGCTGAATAAAGATACTCTTCCACCGTCGGCGGCATACGGTGAATTTCGTCGATAAAAAGCACATCTCCTTTTTGCAACCCGGTCAGAAGTCCTGCAAGATTCCCCGCCTTGTCGAGCAGAGGGCCTGAGGTTGACTTGATACTGCTCCCCATTTCAGAAGCGATAATATAGGCAAGTGTTGTTTTACCAAGACCTGGCGGCCCTGACAACAAGACGTGGTCGAGTGCATCGCCTCGCATTCTTGCCGCTGAAATAAATACTTTGAGGTTATCGGTCAGTCGCTGCTGGCCGGAAAAATCATCCATACGGAGCGGTCGTATCTGCTCTTCAATCCTCGACTCGACCGCATCGGGTGGAGTATTCAGTAATTCTATTCTCAAACAAAAAACATTACAGGTTGAACGAGAGTCAATGTATTCAGAGCTTTATTCGTGGGTCTGCCACTGCATAGAGAACGTCCGCAAAAAGATTGCCAAGCACGATCAAAGAGCCGGAGATAAAGGTATTGGCAATAATCAGCGGATAATCCCTGGCAAAGATAGCCTCTACCGTTACTCTTCCCATGCCTGGGAAAGCAAAAATTACCTCAATAAACAAAGCACCGCTGAAAATAAAAGGCAATGAACTTCCCATAAGGGTAATCACCGGTAAAAGAGCATTTCGAAGGGCATGCTTGAAAATCACGACCTTTTCCGGTAACCCTTTGGCCCTGGCGGTACGGATATAGTCCTGCCGGATAACTTCAAGCATGCTTCCCCTGACATAACGGGCTATGCCTGCAGCTCCGTTGATGCTGAGCACCGTCACTGGCAACACAAGATGCCAGAACCGGTCAAGCACAAACTCAACCGGGCCGAAACCCTCCGCACCAATTTCGTTCAGGCCTGAAGCTGGAAAAAGAGGAAACTTCAGGGCAAAAAGAATAATCATCATCAAGGCAAACCAGAACTCCGGCATTGAATAAAAAAAGAGGGCGGTAACCGTAAGAAATCTGTCAAGAAAGGTGTTCTGGCGAATCGCAGAGATTACTCCAATAAAAATACCGAAGGTAAAATTGGCAACAAGAGTCAATAAGGCTATGGTCATGGTTATGGGCAGAGCACTGGCAATCACATCGAAAACCGGCTGTTGGGCCCGGCTGAAACTTCGCCCAAAATCACCTTGCAGCACATTGGCAAGCCATTTCACATACTGGACAGGTACCGGATCGTTAAGACCATACTGGGCCCTGATCTGTTCGGCTACGTTTGGACTGATCCCGGGCTGGATGAAAAACGCAGCAGGATCGCCGGGAGCAAGCCTGATAATAAAAAACGTAAGGGTCAATACTCCGAAAACCAGCGGTACGGCAATCAAAAACCTCTTGAAGATATAACTCAGCATAAAACTCTATAATGCAACATTTGCCGAAGGTCGCAGCCTCCAGTCATCAATATTATAAAAAGTACCGGAAATATTGAGTTCCTCGCCCTCAATCCTTTTGCTGAACCCCTGAGTCTCCTTCATCCAGTAGAGAAAGGTGATCGGCTGATCGCGGTGAAGAATCTCCTGATACTCACGCCAGTAGGACCGTGCACCAGTGGGATCCATTTTCTGTTTAGCCAGCTCACAGAGCTGATCGAGTCGTGGATTCTGGTAACCCGTGAAATTAAAGCGGCTCTTTTTGAGGTCTGAACCCCAAACATCAAGCGGATCGATCTCCAGCCCTATCGACCAGCCAGCCATCCACGCATCAAGCTTTCTCTGCTGAAGATTCTCAAAAAAGACATTTGATTCCTGAACGTCAAGCTTGCAGTCGATACCGATTGAACGAAGGTTTTGCTGGATAATCACACTTGCATAGTTTCTTCTCGCATTGCCCGAATTGGTATAGAGCACAAAACTGAACTTTCGGCCCTGTTTCTGCAGAATTCCGTCCGGGCCGGGCAGCCAGCCTTCCGCCTTGAGCAAAGCCGTTGCCTTTGAAGGATCAAAGGCATGAGGAGTAATCTGGTCATTATAGGCCCATTTCAGGGAAGGCGAAACATCCGTATTGCAGATAACACCATACTCTTTAAGATAGCCGTCGATGATCGCTTCGCGATCTATGGCCTGGGTAAGGGCAAGACGAACCCGGGCAGAGCCAAAAAGAGGATGCGGCCTGACTCGACCGCTTCTGCGATACTCTTCCTGGTCGATATTCGACCAGCCAACATAGTCGTAGACTCTCAAACCGACTGTTTTAACATCAATCTGCTTATTTGCCCGCAAAAGAGCGGTAAAATCCTCTGGCTTGATATTTTCAACCACATCCACCGCCCCGGTCTGAAGCTGCGCCAAACGTACGGTGTAATCAGGAACGACCCGGAAGGTAATCTGCGGAATGTTACCGCCCTTCGGAAGATTCGACTTTGGACTTGAGGCCAGAACGATTTCCTGCTGCTGCTGCCAGTTTTTCAGGTGATAAGGGCCCGCTCCAAGCGGAGTGAGATTGAGGGGTGAGTGACGGAACTCATCAGGCTTGACATTTTTCCACTGATGAGCCGGAAGAGGGGTAAGCGATGTATGGAAAAGGGCAAGATGTTCAGGTACCGGCTTGTAAAACCTGAAAACCAGTGTGGTATCATCAGGTGTCTCAATAGCCTTGTCAAAATCAACCTGGCCCTTGTCAGCCCCAACCAGCTCCGCAAGATACTGCTGACGGGAGCTGGCGATAACGGGATTACCATACAACTTGTAGGAAAATTTGAAATCTCCCGATACCACTGGTTTTCCGTCATTCCAGAAGGCATCATGCCGGAGAATATAGGTGATGGATTTATGATCTTCCGACATACGCCAGCTTTTTGCAAGGGCACCTTTCGGTGTTTTTTTTCCCTGACCTGGTGTTACTGTTCTCAGTTTTTTTTCAAGGGCCATGTAGTTGAGCAACCCGGTTGTGGTATCAAACTCACTCTGCAGAAGAGAGGGATAAACAAGACCGATAATATTTCCTGAAGTCACCGTGCTTCCAAGCACTGGATTAAGATAATCAGCATCACCGAGCATGGCGATAACAAGGGTTGAATCCATAGCTTTTCCCCCTTTGCCTGCATGTCCGGCACCCCCGCTCTGGTGCCCACAGGAAGAGAGTGCCAACATCAAGACGGCAAAAAACATGCAGACAGCAAACCTGTCTTCAGCGGCGATCCTCTTTCTGCCTTTTTCACTCATTACTATCATCCTCTGTTTTCTCGCTGTTGATCACATTGTTGATCCTTTCGGTCAGTGCTTCGGCTGCAACATAATTCGAATATCGTTTCAAAAGGAAATTAAGGGCAACCACCTCAATAATGACGGTAATGTTTTTACCGGGAAATATAGGTAATTCTACCAGTGGAACTTCAACTCCGAGAATCTTTATAAATTTGGTATCCAATCCGAGCCGTTCATAAGCGATCTCTTTGTTCCATTCAAGCAACTCTACAACAACCTGAACCTCCTTGACATCCCGAATTGCCCGGATACCAAAGTTGGCCCGCACATCAACAACGCCAAGACCACGAATTTCCATAAAATGGTCGATAATATGGTTTCTTTTGGCATTGAGTATCATCGACTCCCCTTTCCGGCGGATAATGACAACATCATCAGCCACAAGCCCATGCCCCCTTTCGACAAGATCAAGCGCAATCTCGGATTTCCCAAGACCGCTATTGCCTGCAAGCAGAACTCCGACACCATAAACATCGACCATTGAGCCGTGATACTGCTGATAAAACGAAAACTGGTCATCAAGAAAACCGGTGACAATGTAAATGGTTTTCGTTGAAGAATATCGGGTAATATAGACCGGAATACCGGCATTGGTGGCCATATCGAGAAGATCCTCCGGCAGTTTGTTATTGCTGGTCAGAATAATACATGGCATCTTGAATCGTACAAGATTTTGAAACACCCGCTTTCTTTCATTCTCCTCGAGATGATTTAAAAATCTTGTCTCCGTATTACCGAAAATCTGAACCCGTTTGTAGGTAAACAAATTGGTAAACCCAGCAAGAGCGAGCCCCGGGCGATGAAGATCACGCTCAAAAATGCGCCGTTTCTGTTCATCAACACTGTTCAGGCGCCGCAATTTAATATCATGCTTCTGGCCGATAGTATTAAAAAAATAGGCGACCGTTATTGATCGCTTCTTTAATCCTTTTTGTTCGAGGTTCATGGTTTCAGCAATCGAAGTGTACATAAAACTACAGAAATCTCCGGGCGCTTCGCTTACGCCCGGCAGACTCTCTGAACTTGCTGTTATTGTGTTTTTTCCTTATGCCTCAAAAGTTGCCGACTCAAAGCTTCGACACAGGTATCGATGGTCTGCTCGTATACCGCACCGGCTTCTTTGGCTACAAAAACATTTTGTGGTACATGCACGGTTATTTCGGCAAGCTTGTTTTTTTCAAAGTCATTTTTCTGATGATCCAGAATGACGTGACAACTGATGATACCCGGAAAAACCCTCGTAAGCATAAGCACTGCGTTACGGGCATACTCTTCTATATCGTTATGATTATTTGAATGGCGCAGAGTAACCTTTACATTGACCGCATCATTGACGACAGCTTTTGTCATAATAACCTCCATTAAAGTATGGTGAACGTAAGAAACAGAACCCCGGAGAAACAATATCCGGATCCCACAGAAGATGCTCTATGCGTTGGGATGCGCTTTCCGGTAAACCTCCTTTAAGCGCTCAAAGGTAACATGAGTATATATTTCGGTTGTTGAGAGATTGCTGTGCCCAAGCATTTCACTGACACTTTCAAGATCTGCACCACTGTTTAGCAGGTGAGTGGCAAAGGTGTGGCGTAATAAATGAGGATTTTTCTTTTTCAGCTCAGTAACTGATACAAGATATTTTGCGGTCAATCTTTGGAGAAGCATGGGATAAAGCTTTTTGCCCCTTTTTGTTACAAAAACATACCGTAACGCTGCCGATTCCCCGCCCTGTCTCATTCTAAAGAAGTTTCTCCTGACTTCAAAATATTTTTTAAGCGCCTCGACTGCTGGCTGCCCCACTGGTACAATTCGCTGCTTTCTGCCTTTTCCTGTCAATTTAACATATCCCCGTTCAAGATCGAGAGATTCCATCGTCAAGCCGATCAGTTCTGAAACACGAAGACCGCTGCCATAGAGCAGTTCAAGAATACTCCGATCGCGTTCAACAGCAAATGATTCTTCAGAACTGGCAGGAAGCACCTCGTTAAAAAGCTTTTCAGTCTGCTGTTCTGTTAAAAAACCGGGCACACGCTGCGGATATTTTGGGGTAAGAAGGGAAGAAAAAAGAAAACTTTTTATATATCCCGTTTCCTGCATGTACCGGTAAAAACTTTTAACCGACACAAGCTTTCTGGCAATTGATCTTTGCTGAACTCCTCGCTCAATCAAGTCAGCCATAAAAAGCCTGACCTCCAAAGCTGTTACCTGCGCCGGATCAAAACCACTCAAATCGGCAACCCCGAGATGCTGCATAATAAAAGAGAAAAACTGAACAAGATCGGTTCTGTAAGCAATAACCGTATTCCACGACAAATTCTTGCGACTCTGAAGATTGTCGAGAAAGTCACTGACAGGAAGGGTTCCTTCCAGGAAGGCAGGCAACAGATGTCGTAATGAATCCTTCATGAAATTGCAACACAGACCAATTCCTCTTTCTCTCTTATGTAATACAGGTTGTCGCTCTGGATCAGGAAATTGTTGAAGCCTGGTGAATCAACATCATTTTCCAGACAATCGACATACACAAGGCAATCTTTATGCCATACATCAAGAAAAGAGTGCCATGTTCCGGAAAACTCAGCCTGTTCATGCCGAACGACAACGGTCAACATACCCTTGACAATACACTCACAGCGACCGGTTTCGGAAATACCTGCTTGCTGCAAAGACAGACGATCCTTTTTCATTCCTTCCGTTACAAACTCAGGAAGAATAACCTTCTGCCGAACCTCTTCCGGCACCACATCTGCCCTGACAGCATTGACTTGAGCACTATCGAGAGCAGACAACGGAATGTCATTTCCGGTAAGAGAATCAACAAGCAAAAATTGCCGCTCTGGGAACCCGCCAAAAACAGAAGATTGACAGACAAGAAACTTGTCATCAAGGTTTGCAACAAAACCAATATCGGGTCGTGACCATGCCACCCTGCCCGTCCTGAAATCAATCGCCCAAATTCCCCTATGCTCCGGACTTTGCGGCTGGCAGGCATAACAGTAAGCAAGATGTTTACTGGTCGTTTCAAGACCTGTGAACCAGCCGTCGCCTGCAGGATCAGTAGAAAAATGCTCCATCAACACATAATCGTTGAGCAACACCGTCCCTGTCAGAGTATCAATACAAAAAAAGAGCGCTTGCCTGTCAGCAGCAAAACGCTTTTGCCCTATAATAAGATTACCAGCTTCCGTAAACATCAATTGCCAGACAAGCGCTCCAGAACCGGCATGATACCTCCAGCGCAAAGAGAGTTGCTCTTTGTTGTTCTTCATTGTCTTGTCATTTGATAGATATTCACCGCAACATCCCTGGCCACTCCGATATATTTTTTTGGAAATGATGTTATTGAAAAATTATTTTCCGCTGCGAGTTCAAGAAACTGCTCTGCGAGTCTCCTCCGGGGATCAGCAATGTATGCCACACCGTCAGGTTTAAGCAGTTTATCGATCGCTGTAACAATTGGCAGCAGATTCACTCTTTCATAAAGCACATCAGCCGCAAACAACAGGTCAAACTCTTCATCACACTGCACAAGCCGCCAGTCGAGGCGATCACAGGCAAGATGCACCCTGTTTTTCATGCCATTATACCGGGCAAAACGAAGCGCTTCAAGAGAGTAGTCTGTAGCCAGCACACTGGCCCCTTTCCAGGCAGCAACAACCGAAGCCATACCAACACCAGCGCCTATCTCAATCACACGCTCTCCCTGAAGCGTCAGTTCATCGGCAATAAATGAGGAGAGCGTTATTGCTGAAGGCCATATTTCCGCCCAATAGGGCATCTGCTCATCTTTGACAAATTCTTCGGGCGATATTCGGTCAAGAAGCGCATAACTGTCGAGTACACTTAAAAAACTGAATGAGTGCCCTCCGAAAGTATAGTGCATTTCAGCAAGATCATACTCAGCCTCCAGTGCTTTATAAAGCAGCGGAAGCTCTAAATTCTCCCCTTCACGGGATACCTGCATAATTACCAATTGGTTACGTTCGATAAACGACAACGAAACTCAACGAAATTTACCAAAAATCGTCATGGATTTCTATTTTGCATCGAAAAGAGCATTTTTAGCCTGCTCATAACCGATACAAGAACAACTCAACCCCTACAAACGATGAATAAAGAGATTTTGGAACTTTTCGACAATACCTACCCCCAGAGAAACTACACTATTGAAATCGTCAATCCCGAGTTTACGTCAGTCTGCCCCATAACCGGACTTCCTGATTTTGGTACCATTATTATACGTTATGTACCTGACAAATCCTGCGTAGAGCTGAAATCGCTTAAATATTATTTTCTTGAGTTCCGTAACGCTGGCATCTTTTACGAAAATATAACCAACAGAATTCTTGATGACCTTGTCGCTCTCCTTCAGCCAAGATCACTTACGGTCATAACCGAATGGAAAGCAAGGGGCGGAATAACAGAAACCGTCTCAGTGAGCTATAGTACTCAAGGTTAAGCTGAAGATGAAGTAATAAAAAAGCCTCAGAGGAAAACTCAGAGGCTTATTTATTACCGACTATTGAGAGACAAGGCAATATCAGAAAATCAGAGCTTCTCGTTCATATAAATCATGATACTCTTTGACTCCTCCAGCGTTATACCAGATCCGGGAGTTGCCTGCATCCGATTAACAATAACATCAACCTTTCCTGTCTTTTTGTATTTGGTCTTAAAGGCATCCATCGTAGAACCTTGAGTGTGACAGGTATTGCACTTTGTATCCCAGAGAGTCTTGGCGGCATTAAAGTCAAAACCGGCTGGTGCTGGTGGCACATTAACAGATTTAACCGGTTTTTCCATATACGCAGTCAACTCTGCAATAGAACGGATGTATTTTCCATCCATCGTCGTCGTGCGGCCAGTGGTTGACATCAAGATGCCTGAAGGCCTGAACCATAGAGAGGCAAACATGACAGCAATAATAGCAATGATACTGAGCGGAAAACTTAAAAACCACTTCGTACTGATCCTGGCCGACATTTTGCCAAGTCCCATAATAGTGAGCGAAGCAAAAAGAATCAGCGAAATCCACCCCGCAAAAGAACCTAACGGGCTTAAAAATATGGAGATGTTATCGGCCGGAAGTTTGTATCCGGTTAACAATGACAACCCGAAAAACAATGACCCCATTAAGACAGCCCCGCCTGCTGCTAACGCAAGCAGCTTACCATTTGATTTGTTGTCCATGACAGGTAATGAATTAGGTGTTAGTGGCTTACCCAAAAGATTATGGAGTAAGATAAGCATAAATAGTAAAGACGGCAAACAGAAAGCTTAAAAAAGCTTTTGTTTTATAAAACAGATTTGGCTTAACCGCTAACAATCAAGAAAAAAATCATTGGTAACTCATGGATTTTTTTCGAAACCCCCCAAAAAAGAAATATTTACGTATTACAAATATTTACCTACCTTGCGTATAAATACCGAATTTATCCATTATACACCGCTATGCTCTCAACACTCAACGCTGCGGCACTAATCGGCATCGATGCCATGAAGGTTACAGTCGAAATCAACGTTACGGCCGGCATACCCTCATTTACCGTGGTTGGTCTTCCGGACAATGCCATCAGAGAGAGTCGGGAGAGGATATTGACGGCTATCAGAAATTCAGGGTTTACGATCCCGCCAAAAAAAATCACAGTCAATCTTGCGCCTGCTGACATAAAAAAGGAGGGAACGGCATTTGATCTCCCGATTGCCATCGGCCTGCTTGGTTCGCTTGATCTTGTCAGTAACCGGTTTGAAGAGACCCTGATTATGGGTGAACTTGCTCTTGACGGCTCACTGAGAAGAATAAGCGGAGCGCTCCCTGTCGCAATTATGGCAGGAAAGGAGCGGATAAAACGACTGATTGTCCCTTTGGTAAATGCAGCGGAGGCGGCTGTGGCTGTTTCAGCGTCAAGTTCCTGCATTGAGGTTTTCGGCGTTGAAACGCTCAATGAGACGGTCGCGCTGATAGGGGGAAACCGTAGGCAAGCCCCGGTGCGGATTAATGTTGCAGAGCTGTTTGAGGGAGAGCAGGAGTACCCTGTTGATTTTGCGGATATCAAGGGACAGGGAGCGGCAAAAAAAGCGCTTGAAATTGCAGCGGCGGGCGGGCATAACGTCATTATGATCGGCCCACCCGGCAGCGGAAAAACCATGCTGGCAAAAGGGTTGCCGGGCATTCTCCCCCCTCTCGGATTTGAAGAGTCCCTTGAAACCACAAAAATCTACTCGGTTGCAAGCCTGCTCGAAAAAGATCGGCCACTTATGGTGTCGCGACCGTTCCGCAGTCCTCACCATACTACAAGCAATGTTGCGCTGATTGGTGGAGGCGCAACATTGCTTGTAGTATGG
>Ga0194047_10000500_pt1 | contig 26484 bp, 30 predicted proteins | sample JunL225m_MetaG_2_FD_160070 | JGI IMG/M metagenome (GOLD analysis project Ga0194047, IMG submission 160070) | Anoxic zone freshwater microbial communities from boreal shield lake in IISD Experimental Lakes Area, Ontario, Canada - Jun2016-L221-5m | ecosystem: Environmental > Aquatic > Freshwater... | reverse complement strand
ATGATATAGTTGCTAATAGTGCAGATGTAGATGATATATTATCTCCTGAAAAGATTATTAAAGGAATAGGTAGATGGTTTGGTACAACTTCTACCTTCCAAAGTAAAGCTATACAGGTGTTATTTAATAAAGCAAACAAAGCTCTTGCTTTTGCTGGATTTGATACACTTGCTGAAACTAGAAAACTACAAAAGTTACAAGAAGAATTTGTAACTATGGCTAAGGGTAAAGGATTAGCTCCTAAAGACTACTTTAATCTAATTAAGAAAAAAGATAGTAATGAGCTTATTGATCAGTATAGTCCTGAATTTTATAATACATTAAAGCAAAAGATTAATGATAAAGATGTAAAATGGATTAAAGATAATATAGATGTAGATGCATATAAGCAGTTCCTTCAAGAAAAAATACAAGAAGAAACTGAAAGAATTGAAGGTAAATTTGCTAGTAGAGTGGGAACAGATATAGAGAATTTAAAAGCTGAGGCTGATGAAATCTCTAATATGAAGAGACAATATGATACCTCTACTAATGTAGGCACTGGTTGGTTACAATATAACTTAATGAATAAGTTTCCTAAACAGTCATGGGAAACTACAGAATGGAAAGAATTACAAAGCACTCCAGCAGCTAAAGCTTTTTATAATTACATTATAGAAAAGAATAATGAATATGCTGATCTTGGTTATATTCATAAAGGAGAAGCTAGAACATTCCTTCCATTTATTAGAAAAGGATTAATAGAGAAGTTTATATTTGGTGGTAAAGTTTCTTTAGGAGAACAATTTTTAAGAAGTATATCTATTAGTGAAGGAGATGTAGGATTTGGTTCATTTGATCCTATTACAGGTAAACCTATTAATACTATTCCTAAATACTTTACAAAAGAGATTGAAGGAGATGTAAGTACTGACTTATTTAAAAACATGGCTTTATATAATGAGATGGCTCTTAAGTATAAATACATAAGTGAAATTGAAGAGCAGGTACAAGCTTTGGTAAATACAGAAAGAAATAAAAAAGCTATTGCTACATCTGTATTTGGTAAAACAGAATATAAAGATGGTGAGCTTGTTTATACACCAGATAATAGTGAAAACACTAAGCTTTTAGAAGATATGATGAAGTCTATTATCTATGGGCAGAAGTATTTAACAAGTGAAAGCTTTGACCAATTACTAACTAAGTTTGGTGACTTTGGAGAAAGAATTAATAAGAAAATTGGCTACAAAATATTTCCAGAGAATCTAGAAGGAAGACAAGTTAGTTTCAATAAACTAATTCAAAGTATCAATCATAACTATCAAGTAAAAGCATTAGGGTTAAACATACTATCTTCAGCATCTAACTACTTTGGTGGTAATGCTCAATCTGTAATTAACTCTGGTAAGTATTTTACTAAAGCAGACTATCTAGGTACACAAACTTGGTTAATGACTGGTAAGATGATTGGTGGAGATAAAAAGAAAGCTATTGCAGCATTAGAATATTTTCTTCCTCTTACAGAGAGTTATAATCAACATATAGCTAAAGACTTGTCTGTCAGTAAGTTAAGTCAAGAAAACATTCAAGATTTCTTAATGACTCTTATGAGAAAATCTGATTTGAATGTACAGACAACTAATTTCTATAGCTTCTTGAAGAATTCTATTGTACAAGATGGAGAGGTAGTAAATGCTAGACAATACTTAAGAAGTACAGATGAGTATAAAGATATGTTTGCTGGTACAAGAGATGAGAGAAAAGCTAGACAAAATAAGTTTGAAGAGGATGTTAAAAAGCTTGTAGAAACTAAAGGAGTTATGAAACTATCTAGTGTAGTTGATGGTCAATTAGTTATACCAGGTGTTGACAGAAAATCTCAATCTGTAGTAGATTTAAGAAAGAATGTAATGTCATTAACTAAAGATGCATTAGGATCTCTTTCACCTGATGACATTCGTCCAATCAATCAAACTATATATGGGTCATCATTTATGATGTTTAAGAACTGGATTCCTAGACTAGTAGATGTAAGACTTGGTAACTTAAAATATAACTCAGCTTCAGATGCGTATGAGTGGGGAAGAATGCGTATGATGTATAGGGTGATTACTGATGATGTATTAAAATCATTAGATAGCTTTCAAAGTGCTATTAGAGGAAATGATGAGAAGTGGGTTTCTCAAATGAGAGATTTATATGAGAAGAAAGCTGCTGATTATAAAGCTGATACAGGTAAGGAATTACAAATGACTGAAGGTGAGTTTTTAAATATGGTTAATCAGAATGCTAAATCTGCAGCTGTGGATGCTTTATTCTTTATAAGTATGTGGGCTTTAGTACTTGGATTAAAAGCAGGTGCTCCTGGTAAAGGAGAAGATAAAAGAGTGATCAATCAATATAAATTCATGATGAGAGCTGCTGATAAGTTTAAAGATGAGATTACATATTTCTATGATCCAACCAGTGTATCTGGTCTTGTATCTACAGGTATATTCCCTGCTATGGGAACTATAGATAACTTTAGAACATTAATTACTAATTTTGGTAAAGAGATGTTTTATTTATATACAGGAGATGAAAAGAAAGTTAAAAAGAACTTTGTACTTAAATATGCAATGAAACAATTTCCTGTAACTTCTCAAGTGGGTGCATATTTACCAATGCTCTTCCCAGAGATGTCTAAAGACCTTGGTATTAAAGCACAATCTCAATCAGGATTTATTAGGTAGACATTGCTATATTATATAGGAATGTTTTATATAACTCATTGGAAATAAATTAAATTCACTATTTTTGCTACAATTAGTGCACATCCTATAAGTTTTGTGCACTTCTTTGTATATCAATACATTACACATAACACATTACTACTATGAACGTTACTTGTTCAGGATCACCATGTCCAATTATACTCGATAGTACCTGCGTATTCTACGAAGGTCCTAACTTAAGATATTCTGGTATCAATACAAATGATACTATTCAAACTGCATTAGAAAAAATTGATGCAGAATTTGCCAGTGCTGGTTTTGGTACTTCTGGTACATCAGGTGTGTCTGGAACTAGTGGTTCTAGTGGACGCTCTGGTACAAATGGTATCAGTGGAACTAATGGTATTAGTGGAACTAGTGGACGTTCTGGTACAAATGGAACATCTGGTGCTAGTGGCTCTTCAGGATCTTCTGGTAGATCAGGTACAGCAGGAACATCTGCTACAAGTGGTTCTTCTGGTTCTTCAGGTAAGAATGGTACATCTGGTGTAAATGGTACATCTGGTACTAATGGAACAAGTGGTAAAGGTGGAACAGCTGGTACAAGTGCAAGTTCAGGTACTCATGGTACATCTGGTAGTTCTGGTTCAGCTGGTACATCAGGAAGTTCTGGATCTAGTGGTAGCTCTGCTTCATCTGGTTCTGCAGGAACATCTGGTAGTACTGGTACATCAGGTAGTGCTGGTACATCTGGTTCTTCTGGTACATCAGCATCCTCTGGATCTAGTGCAACATCTGGTTCTTCAGGTTATTCTGGTGATAGATATGCAACAATATCAACAACAAGTTTTACATTAGGTAATTCAGGAACAATAACAATAGGTACAGGATTAGCTTACACTCCTGCTCAGTCAGTAAATATAGCATATAATGCTAGTAATTATCAAACAGCTGAAGTAATTTCTTATAACAGTGGAAATGGATTATTATCATTTGGTGCACCTACACATGTTGTAGGAGCTGGTACATACAATGTATGGTCAGTTAACCTAGATGGTGCTGCTGGAGGAGATGGTTCTTCTGGTACATCTGGTTCTTCTGCAACTAGTGGAACAACTGGAACTGATGGTTCTAGTGGTACAAGCGGATCATCAGGAACTGATGGAAGTTCTGGAACAACAGGAACATCAGGTACAAGTGCAACTTCTGGAAGTTCTGGTTCAGCTGGTACAAGTGCTACAGCTGGTACTAGTGCAACTTCTGGTTCAAGTGGTTCTAGTGGGTCATCTGGTACAACTGGTACTGATGGTTCTTCTGGTACATCTGGAACAAATGGTACAACTGGTACTAGTGGTACAGATGGTTCTAATGGTACTTCTGGTTCAAGTGGTACATCAGGTTCTAATGGTACAACTGGAACAAGTGGATCTAGTGGAACAACTGGAACAAGTGGAACTGATGGTTCTTCTGGAACAAACGGTTCTTCTGGAACTGATGGCTCTAGTGGAACAAGTGGTACAGACGGTTCTAGTGGTACAACTGGTACCGATGGATCTAGTGGAACAAGTGGTTCTTCTGGTACATCTGCATCTAGTGGATCATCTGGTAAAGATGGTAGTTCTGGTGCTGCAATAGCTAACTGGTATGGAGAATTTAATTCTACTGTAACACAATATGTAACAGGATCTAATATACCAACAATAGCTACATACAATAATACAGTGCTTGCAAATGGTATAACCATTAGTGATACTGGTAAAATAAATATTTCATTTACTGGTCAATACGAAATTTCACTTTCAGCACAAGCTTCTAAAGATAGTGAAGGATCAACTAACTTCTACACATGGGCATTAGTAGATGGAGTTGAAGTAGCAGGAACAAAAACCTTTGTTACATTAAATGGTTCAAATACAGGAATTGTTCCATTTACTAGTTTTATATTTAATTTAACTGATGGACAATATGTTCAATGGGTATTTGCATGTTCAGATACAACAGCAAAATTATTATACATTCCATCAACAAATACTCCATATATTTCTCCAAGTGATACCTCAGTATCTACAAGTATTAAAGAAGTAGGTGTTGCTGTATCTGGTACATCTGGAACTTCAGGATCTTCTGGTTCTAGTGCAACTTCAGGATCAAGTGGAACATCTGCAAGTTCTGGTACTTCTGGTACCTCTGGTACAACTGGAACAGATGGTTCAAGTGGAACAGATGGTTCTAGCGGTACAAGTGGATCATCTGGAACAGATGGTTCTAGTGGTACTAGTGGCACTACAGGTACAACAGGTACTAGTGGAACTAGTGGCACAAGTGGTAGTTCTGGTACATCTGCAACAAGTGGATCTAGTGGTACAACAGGAACAAGTGGAACAACTGGTACAAGTGGAACAACTGGTACAGATGGATCAAGTGGAACTGATGGCTCTAGTGGTACGGATGGCTCTAGTGGTACTGATGGATCAAGTGGTACTAGTGGAACAAGCGGTACTAGTGGAACTAGTGCAACAAGTGGATCAAGTGGTACTGATGGATCATCTGGTACAAGCGGAACAACTGGTACTGATGGATCATCTGGTACTGATGGTTCAAGTGGAACATCAGGAACAACAGGAACTGATGGTTCAAGCGGTACAGATGGTTCTAATGGTACAAGTGGTACAGATGGGTCTAGTGGAACATCAGGTACTTCTGGAACAGATGGTTCTTCTGGTACAAGTGGTACTAGTGGAACAGATGGTTCAAGTGGTACATCAGGTACATCTGGTACTAGTGGATCTAGTGGTACAACTGGAACTGATGGATCAAGTGGAACCAGTGGAACTGATGGTTCAAGTGGTACAAGCGGTACAAGCGGTACAAGTGGAACAGATGGTTCATCTGGAACTGATGGTTCTTCAGGTACATCTGGTACATCTGGTACTACAGGTACTGATGGCTCTTCTGGAACAGATGGATCAAGTGGAACATCAGGAACAACTGGTACAGATGGATCTAGTGGTACAGCTGCAACATCAGGATTATCTACATTAATGGCTGGAACAAGTGGTAGTGCAATTACTATTCCTCCTGCAGAAGCAACAACTACTACCACTACAACTCTTCCTTAATAAACATATAAAATAAATATAAATGTCTTATTCTAATATTACCATAACTATCAACACTGGCTTATCATTCTATCCAGGACAATATGTCCAAGTGATACATGATGAGAATAACTATATCTTTGGTCAGGTGGTGTCTTATGATTCCAATACAGGAGAATTTACTTTCTATCCTACTAACTATGATGGTGCTGGTACTTACACAGATTGGACTGTTGTAGCTTCTGCTATTTCAGGAACAAGTGGAACTTCAGGTTCTAGTGGATCAAGTGGATCATCTGGAACTGATGGTAGCTCTGGTAGCTCTGGAACTGATGGTTCTTCAGGTAGTTCTGGAACTGATGGTTCAAGTGGTACAACTGGAACTGATGGTTCAAGTGGAACTAGTGGAACAACAGGAACCGATGGTTCAAGTGGTACAAGTGGTACAGACGGTTCTAGTGGTACATCAGGTACTGATGGATCTAGTGGTACAACTGGTACAAGTGGAACAACAGGAACCGATGGTTCAAGTGGTACTGATGGTTCTAGTGGGACTACAGGTACATCTGGTACATCTGGAACAGATGGTTCATCAGGAAGCTCTGGAACAACTGGAACTGATGGTTCAAGTGGAACAACAGGAACAAGTGGAACTACTGGCACAAGTGGAACTGATGGAAGCTCTGGTACATCTGGTACATCTGGTACAGCTGGAACAAGTGGTTTAGGTTTATCTCCATTATCATTTAGTGGTGCAAGTGTTCAAACCAATCCAACATTATCTATTGGTACTACAAATGTATTTTTTGGTTATCAATTAGATACAGCACCTTGGGCTGATGGACAATATGTAACATTTGCAGATCAAACTTCAAGTGTTGTATATGGTGGTAGATTATTTTTACAATATGCAGGAGGGTTTGGTTTTGCATTTAATCTTTATGAAATACTTACTGTAACAGGAAGTTCTTCTAATGCAAATTCTAGTAGTTGGACTATGGCATTTGCTGCAGCTCCAGCAGGTACTGCAGGTACTTCTGGAACAACTGGTACTGATGGAAGCTCAGGTACAAATGGGTCTAGTGGAACAAGTGGAACTAATGGTACAGCTGGTACAAGTGGAAGCTCAGGAACCTCAGCTTCTTCTGGTCTTAGTGGTGATATATATTCAACTATATCAAATGATTCAGTTGATTTAAGTAGTTTAGCTCCTGGTGATGGTATAAATCTTACAATAGGAGTAGGATTAGCTTATACAATTGGACAAACTGTAATTGTGGCTTATAGTACTAGTGAATATTTAGAAGGTTCAGTACTTTCATATACTAGTATCGATGGTGCATTTGAGGTTCATATAAGTCTTATAGTTGGTAGTGGCACATATAGTTTTTGGCAAGTAAATTTAGCAGGAGCTGCAGGAGGAAATGGTACATCTGGTACTGATGGTTCATCTGGAACTAGTGGTACTAATGGTACATCAGCAACTTCTGGTTCTAGTGGAACATCTGGTACTGATGGCTCTAGTGGTACTTCTGCAACAGCAGGAACATCTGGATCTTCTGCAAGCTCTGGAACAAGTGGTAGTGGAGGTACTTCAGCTTCAGCTGGTACAAGTGGTAACCAAGGTCAAGATGGTTATTTAGCTGAATGGTTATATAATCCTTCTACAGATACAACTACTAACCCAGGAAGTACTTACTTTGCATTAGACATTAACTCATGGGGTGAAAGTGTAACAAGCATTGCTATTAATAACAATGCATATAGCCCAGCAGTAAACTTCTCTACATACTTAGATTATATTGGTGCAAATACAGTTATTAGATTAACAAAACTTAATGATAAGGCTACATATAAATTTTTAAGAGTTACAACTCAATATCCTTTAGTACCAGGTTTCGAAAACTATGATGTTGTACAAATTGGAGGTGGTGGTACAGATCCTAATCCAGGAGATGTATTTTATTTTAATGTTGTAGGTGTAAGTGGTTCTTCTGGAACAAGTGGTACATCAGCAAGCTCTGGTACTTCTGCTAGCTCAGGTACTTCTGGTACAAGTGGGTCATCTGCTTCTAGTGGTACCTCTGGTTCCTCTGGTACTTCTGCTACATCTGGATCTAGTGGTACAAGTGCAAGTTCTGGATCAAGTGGAACATCTGGAACTGATGGTTCTAGTGGTACAAATGGTTCTAGTGGTACTTCTGCATCAAGTGGAACTTCTGGATCAAGTGGTACCAATGGAACAAGTGCTACAGATGGATCTAGTGGAACAAGTGGTACTGATGGAACTTCAGGAACTAGTGGAACAACAGGAACTTCAGGAACTAGTGGAAGTTCTGGAACTAGTGGAAGCTCTGGTACATCTGCAACTAGTGGGTCAAGTGGTACTGATGGTTCATCAGGAACTTCTGGTTCATCTGGTAGTAGTGCAACTAGTGGAACAAGTGCTTCTTCAGGCTCATCAGGAACAACTGGAACAAGTGGAACTAATGGAACAACTGGTACATCAGGTACTAGTGGATCTAGTGGATCTAGTGGAACATCAGGTACAAATGGAACAAGTGGAACTGATGGATCAAGTGGAACTAGTGGAACTAATGGAACAACTGGTACGTCAGGTACTAATGGTACATCAGCTACATCAGGCACATCAGGTTCATCTGGTACAAATGGTACTAATGGTTCATCTGGAACAAGTGGTACTAATGGTACTAACGGTTCATCAGGTACAAGTGGAACTAATGGTACTAGTGGTACAAATGGTACTAACGGTTCAAATGGAACTAGTGGAACAAGTGGTTCTAGTGGTACTTCAGGTACTAATGGAACAAATGGTTCTAGTGGTACATCAGCTTCTTCAGGTACACATGGAACTAATGGTTCATCAGGTACAAGTGGAACTAATGGTACAAGTGGAACTAATGGTACTAGTGGTACAAGTGGAACAAGTGGTTCTAGTGGAACAAGTGCAACAAGTGGATCTAGTGGAACAGCTTCTACATCTGGAGTTGGTTATGCAAACGTAACTTCTACAACAAGTGTAACACCTGCATCATCTGGAACTATAACATTAACTACTAACTCACAAGGAGCTTTTGTTACTGGTGATAGAGTAAGAGCAATAAATACTAGTTCAAATTTATTTGAAGGTATTGTAACAATAACTGGAGGTACATCGTTTGCAATTGTAGCAGATTATAACTTAGGTACAACACTTGCTGCATCTTGGACTATTACATTAGCAGGTGTAAGAGGAGTTGCTGGTACATCTGGTACATCTGCATCTTCAGGAACATCTGGAACAAGTGGTACATCAGGTTCAAGTGGTTCTAGTGGCTCTAGTGGTAGCTCAGGTTCAAGTGGAACAAGTGGTGCAAATGGAGGAACAGGACCAGTGGGACCAGTGGGACCAGTGGGACCATTGGGACCAACAGGACCACAAGGAGCTACTGGTGCAACAGGACCAACAGGACCAACAGGACCTGCAGGTTCTTATAACCAAAGCTTAAATACAACAAATAACCCAACATTTGCTGGTCTTAATCTTAGTGGAAATACAATATTGAACTGGAGTTCTTATTCTAGAGGTCTTGTGCAACCAGATTACTATCCTTCTTCTTACGGTAATGTATCTACTTATGGTAGTGGTAGAAGTGGATGGTGGGGTTATGAAATACACGATGGAACAGCAGATAACTGGTATATGTCTAATGGTGGTGGATTTGGACTTTACGGTTCACGAAATGCACAATGGGCTATATTTTATGATTATGCTACAAATGGTGTTGGAGTTGGTCAAGGTTCTGGTCAATCAGGTTATTCATTAGCAGTTCCTTACGATATATACTGTCGATCTATAACTCAATATTCTGATGGTAGAGCAAAAACAAATGTTGAAACAGTTGTTAATGCTTTAAATAAGATCAAATTAATGAGAGGTGTAAAGTATGATTTTATTGATAATGGTGAAAATGACGATAAGCATACTGGTGTACATTTAGGGGTTATAGCTCAAGAATTACAAGAGGTAGAACCAGATTTAGTAAATTATCATAAAGAAGAATCAACTACAGATATAGATTGAAATGTAATAATAAAAGATGATAAATATACTGTGGAATATCAAGGATTTACTGCTCTATTTATTGAAGCATTTAAAGAACAACAAGTATTAATTGAAAGTTTAACAGCTAGAGTTCAGGCATTAGAAAATAAATAATTATGTTATATAACTGATTTAATCTTTTCTAGAACATCGTTTAGTGAAATAGCCTTATGACATTCAAAATGTCTAGGGCTATTTTCATTTAGTAAGGTATCTCTTTCTTGCTTCTGATAATTTTTGTTTATGTTCTTCTGAAAAAGGGCCTTTCTTTTTTCCTTTCCAATATTCACTTAATTTTTTCTTTGTTTCATCACTTAATTTTTTACCTAGTTGAGCTTTTCTTTGATTTTCTTTTCTTTCTTCTGTATGTTCTTTACCAATTAATGATTGTCTAATTTTTTCTATTACTTCTGGAGATCTTTTAAAATTCATATTGCTTCTCCATTTTTCTATTTGTTCTGGTGTTTTTATTCTCCCTTTACTTTTTTCTCCTATTTTAATTAAAGCTTCTTTAGAATGTTTAAATCCAACAGAACCTTCTCCACCATCAGTTAAATTAACTAAAATACCAGTATCATTATCAATTCTACCATATAATTTTATAAATTCTTTTTCTTTTTCACAAGCTTCTTCATAAGTTAAATCATCAAATAAAATTTCTACTTCATAATTATATTTTTCAATAATTCTTTTCCAATAACTTGTTCTTTTATATTGTTGATATGCTCTTGCTAAATTTTTACCAATACCAATATAAAAAGGTTGTCCAGTATCTAATCTAATATGTCTATATAATATTGCCATTATCTATTGCTTTAATTACGTCTTCAACAGTTATAGATTTATGACACTCGAAGTGCTTAGAAGTATCTTCGTTAACTGGGCACCACCAAAAATCTCCTTTATTAAATTTGAACATAGGATTATTCCAGCATCCATGACAGACATTCTCATTAGTGATTCTTATACAATTGGATTGAAATTCATGATCTGATTTTGTGAAGTTAGAAATCATTATTGTTTTCTTACCTATTCCCCAATTCAACCAGCTTATACCGCTAGATAGTCCTATAAATAATTCTGCATGATGTAGATAGTTCATAACATTAGTTAATGATTTATCTGTTAATGTCTCTGCACCATAATCATCTGCTTCTTGAGAAAGTTCAAACACTCTATATCCCCAAGATTTTAACTGACTAATTAACTCTGGCCAATAGTACCAATGTTTACATTGTGATGTAGATCTTGTAGATACACAGATATATTTACCTATCATAGGTTTCTCTGGTTTGAAAGCTATCCTAGGTTGTATCTCTCTAAATGGTAAAGCTAATACATTACTAGCTGCTTGCTGTAATGGAATAGTTACAGGATTTACAGGTTCTTTATCTTTATCCCAAAACCAACCTAACTCAACCTGAGCAATTATATTATTTACTACAACTCCTCTACCTACAAACTCTAATTCAGGATAGACAGCTTCAAATAATTCATTCTTAAAAGAAGAAGCTATTACATGGCATTGATACTTCTCTTGGAACTCTAAACAATATGGTATCCAAGCAATACTATCTCCTAAGCTTTTAGATTCAAATACAATAAATACTCTCTTACCCTTTAACTCATCTAGTAGATTAATCTGTTTAACTACACGTCCTTGATAAGTTAATATAATAGCTAAATCAGATAGATATTTTCTATTAAGTCTAATCCATGATTTAGGCTTTATTTTTGTTTCATATATACCTACATTATATGTTTTATCTATCACTGTAATATCATATTCTCTATTTTTTCCTTCATCATCTATTAATTCAAAATAAAGACCATTTACATGAGTTAAGTTATATGTTATCATTTTTCTGTATTAAAAAAGAATGTTTGAAATAATCTACCATCTTCTAAAGTGTTACCAAAATAATCTAAAGAAGTATGAAATAAGTTTCCTCTATATAAAATTAATTTATTATATACATTACCAATTCTATCTACTAATTCCCATTTCGTCATATCTTGATATTGTTTAGCATGTGGAGCTGCATCATTCTCTTCTTTAGTTCCCCATTTATAATTCATCACTTTAGTTGCTTTATGTCTAAATAAACCTGTACCACTTGACAATGGAGCATCAGGAGTTAGATAACATATACCTGCCCAACTAGTAGCATCAACATGCATCCAAGATCTATCTTGTGATGTAGCATATTGAAATGCTCCTGAATCTTCATTTCCCCACCAAGTCACTTCACCTGCAAATGGTCTAATGTATGTTTGAATAGTATTTTTAACACTATCATCTAGATAAGACTTAGTTCTAAGGCCAGGATAATGATCTGCTCTATTAAAAGTTTGAGTTAATAAAAACTTTCTCATGTCATCTGGATTACTATAAAAATCACTTATTGAAATATATTCTACTCTCATAAATTATTATATGCATTAATATATAATTGTTTAGTTCTTTCTGATGTATATCCTTCAGTTATTTTAGAAACATTTTCATAATATTTATGTAATGTTTTAGCTACATTATCCCAGCTATGACTATCACGTGCAGCTATCATCTCTTGTCTTCTATGTTCATATGTATTAATAGTTTCAACTATACCAGTGGTTACACTCTGTGTACTGATGTTTGGTAATACCCACATACCAGGAAAGTGTTTAGATCCTCTATATGTTCCTACAATAGGAATACAGACACTAGCTGCTTCACATAATGTTAAATTAGGATGTCCTGCTTCTAACATAGATGGATGTAAGAAGATACTATGATCTTGATATAGTTCTCTCATCTCCTCATCTGTAGGATTTGTTAACTTTAAAGTTAACTTTTTATATTGTAATAGCTCTGAATGAATATCAAAGAACTTCTGATTATTAGGATGTCCAGCAATTGTAATAGGAAGATTTAATTCTTCAGCTGCTTCTATACCATATCTAAATCCTTTTCTATCAAATCCTGAGTCACCTGCTAATCCATTATTAGCTATCATTAATAATTTATGTCCACCCAATCTATAGTCTGGTGTAAAGAATTCTGTATTAGCTCCATGTCTTAGATAGAACAACTTATCAGTCTCACTAAAATAGTTTATTAAATACTCAGCATGTGTAAAAGATATAATGCTATGTTTCATAGCTTCTAGGTTTTGTTTAAACACCCAGCTATCTTTACCATACCATTCTGTATGATGATCATGTAGAGAATATACATATGGTATACCTTTATCTCTACAATGCAAAGCTTGATTAGCTAGATGTGCATGTACAATAGTATCAGGCCATCTCTCTAGCTCATTCATATATTTAATTTCTACAACATCACCAAGCTTCTCAAGTCCTTGTTTATACTCCCATATAAGTCTTTCTACAGCACCCCAACCATTTGGTGGTATTGTAATAAGCCCTGTAGCTACATGTACTATTCTCATTTTCTAAATGTTTTTTGAGTGTTATCTATTAAAGAGAATCCATCTGCTTGTGTGGTAAGTCTCTTCTTAACTATTCCCATTTGTGGTCCTGCAAAGATAATATTAAAATACATATCAGAAGCATCCCATTTATGTTTTCTTAATGTACTTTTTAAATAATCTGCTACAGATATAGGGAACATAATTGATTGTAAACCAATGATATGATCTGTAACATACATATCATCATTGATATCTTTTATAATAGGACTTTGAGGCCAGCCAAACTCTAATGTATCTTTATCTCCAAAGGACATATAGTTAATACCATTTGGTCTCATTAAGTGTGCACATTGTTCAACCTTCTGTACATAATTCTGTACATCTGTTTCAATAATACAATCTCCTTCACATACCATTAAGAAATCACAATCATGAAACTCAGTTAATATGGCATCTCTGAATGCTTGATAGCATCCGTAATGTGCTGGGGTAAGTGCAGTACCATACTGTCGAACTTGCTCCTCATTGAAGAGTTCCATTGAAACACAACTGGGTCTGAGGCAGTTATATGATGGTGGTAATGACTTATAGGGCTCGTTAGTGTGTAGGATATATTCCCATCCATAGTCTTTGACTTTTTCAAGGGATGCTCTACTTTGTTGTTCTCTTTCATCATTTAGTGTAGTTTGTATATGAACTAATTTAATTCTAGGTCTATCTTTCTTCTTCCATTCAAATACTCCTGTATGTTGATACTTATCAATATTAGAAGGATTCATCTTAAATGTTTCTTTCTTATATATAGTATCCCCATCATAGAATGTCATTTCTATCACATTATCTCCTGTATATTTAAATTCATGTTTAAACTCTTTAGTCTTAGCTATATGAATTTGGAACATAACTTCATCTATTGATACCCATACCACTCTACTATCTACATTATATGTAAAGAAATAGAACATGTATGTATCAGACTTTCCCTGAACAGGAATAATAGAATAGTATTCACTATTAGATGCAACACCTAATCCACTGTGTATCAATAAAGTATCTTTATCATTAGTAACTAATTGTATATCATTTGGATTAAAACTGAATATCACCTTAGATAGATACTCCTCTAAGAAGTTTTCACATTTTCTTCTTTTACATACAGCATTCCATTCCTCTGATGTACGCACATCATCAAACTCACTTAAGAAGAAGTCTGTATTAAACATCATACCATTAGTCTGAATTCCTTTACCCTGAGGTGTAGGTAGGGTAGCTACGTAAAGTTTTTTATCTGTTTTAAATGATGTATTAATTACAGGAATATCTCTTTCATCTAACACAACATCATATGTGGTATAGAAGAATCTTTTAAATCCTAGATTTTTAGCAGCTTTAGCTCCATTAAACATATTAACTAACACTGTAAGAGATTGATTACTATCCTTTAATCCATTGATATTTATCTGAGAGTAATAATCATCTGTATGTCTATAGAATCTAGTATAATAACTATGATGAGTTAATGGATTATGTGCATCATATATATAATAATCTACCATCTTTTGTATCTCTTGATCTACTGGATAGTGACTTACTAACATAATCTTTCTACCTAATGGTCTTAATGATGTAATAGTATCCTTAGTTAGCTGTACTCTGTCTTTTAAATTAGGATAGGTACCAAGAATAATTAATTCCTCATCTATAACATCTAACTCTAATGCTTTAATAACAGTCTGAGCATCTACTTCTATATCTCCAGTTAAATAAACTATATTTTCTTCACCATTATATTTATTACAATATACATCTAGATTATACATCACCTTGAGTAAATCATCATATTTTAAAGCTTCTTTAATAGCAATAGGATTTAACTCTTTATTACCACGGTCACCTTTTGATGGAAAGAAGAAGACATCACAAGCTTCTAAGAATTGAGTTACATCAGAACGTTCTCCCCATACAATACAATTATCTGGTTTGTTGGCTATTAATGGTTCCCAATAGTTAGCAAAGTTACCAGCTTGGTTACCTAAGAAGTGAAACATCACTTTATTTTTAATAAGCCTTTCTGCTAATTGAAATGCATAAGCTTGATTTTTACGTGGAGTAAATAATCCTACAGTGACAAAATGTTTATAAGCAGGGTCTAATCCAAATTGCTTTTGCCTTTCTACCTTATTTCTACTTTTCTTATCAATAGGATATTCAATCACTTCCATAGGAACATCTAAAGTGATGTATTGGAATGAATTATAAGAGCTTACAAATATGAACTTATCAGGCATCCACTTTTTATTTCTAGGATTGAATGAACTATCATGGGTGGTTTCTACAATTTTCCACCATCTATCTTTATGGTAGATTTGTTCAGACATATCATCAGACATAAACATTTCTGGAAACTCTTCCATAGATATTACATCTGGCTCAAAGTCTTTTATAATATCAAATAGTTCAGCTTTCTTATTCTCTCCTAAAGAATGAAAGTTTTGATCTCCTACAAGTTTAATAATTTTATTTCTTTGCACAACAAATGCCCAAGCAATAAATGCATGCTCAACCACTTTAATATCAAAGTCATTTTGTAGTAGTTCTATTTTATTTAATGTTACCTGAGGAGCTCCTCCTGTTGATAAATGAGGAGTGATGATTAATAGTTTCTTCATATATTATTATTAATTGCGTGAATTACTTGTGCTACAGATGGATGACATTCAAATGTTTCTTTCTTCTCTAGACATCCAATCAATGGTTGTACAGAGTCTATTGTAGGCCAATACTCAAGAGCATACTTCATATTGGAGCTGCAGTGTAACCCACATGCTCCTCTTACGTATATATGTTTACCTTCTTTTCTACGTGGTCTTCTAAACTCTGGATTAATAGGAGAACCAAGTTCAATAATATTAGCATAAGTTGTACCTGCTAAATGTAGAATACCACTATCCATTGTAACCACACCTGCAGAATTACCAATTAGATACCATGTCTCAGAGATAGATGTCTTGTTCATTAAGTTAATAATGTTAGGATTATCTATATCATGTACAGGTTTTTGTACATTAAAGAACCCTGTCTCAGAACTATCTTTACCTACAGCTACTACTTTATATCCATACTTGATTAATTCTTCAGATAGTTTTAGCCAGTTCTCTTGTGACCAAGTTCTGTTAGGCCAGCTGTTAACAGGATGTATCACTATATACTTACCCTCTATATAATTAATTTTTTCTTCTGTAGGTCTGTAGTAACAGTCTAGTTCATTTTGTGTAAGCATAAAGCCTAGATGTATAGCATGGAACTGTCTGATGTCCATCATGTTATGTTTCATCTCTATACCACGCTCATCCTTTTTACCTACAAGATAGAATGAGTTATGCATAGTATAGTTCTTATTAAAATAATCTCTATCTATAGAACTAGCTTTAAAACTTTTTTCTACATAAGGATTCATTTTAAATAGCTCAGGCATCTTAGAAAGAATAGTTATCTTTTGTTGATAGCTATCATGCAGTTTCTTAATGGTGGGGGTAGCACATATAAGGTCTCCTAATCCATTACATTCTTCTAAATTTAAACAAACTGGTTTCATATTAATAATTTATATAGTATCCGTATCCATCATCTTTAAATAATAGTTTCATATCTGGATATCTTTCTAGGAATATTTCATGTGTTAAATCTGGTTGATGATGTATTTCATGTACATTACCAGCATATTCTCCTTGTTCATATAAATAGGGTACAGCTATTAATAACTTTTTACCTGCAGAATGAATCCTTTTAACTAGGTTCATAGCTTCATATTTAGGAATATGTTCTAGTATATCTCCCATGATTATATAGTCATGATTAGAAAAATCAAATGCTAGTATGTTGCCTATATATACATTTTTATAAATATCTCTAAGTTTAAACTCATCAATGTAAGGCTCATGTATTTCTAAACCATCTATATAATAGAAGTGATTTAGCATTTTTCCATAAGTTCCAGATCCTGGACCTACATCTAATATTTTATTGCTAACAGATACGTTTTTTATAAAGTGGTCTTTTACATCATCTTTAAATGCATTTGAGCTATATGGCATAATTAAAAATTTATGTTGTTTATTTGCAACAAATTTACTACTTTTGTATGGAATATCAAACAAATTTTTATGAAAATAGAAGTAAGTATTGGAGAAGTGGTGGACAAATGGACCATCCTTTCTATAAAAGCTCTAAATATTAAAGATAGAGATAAGCTTATAAACATATTCAAAGAAAGAGCTTATTTAAATAATGTAATTGATCCTGAGATTTTACATGATTCTTTAGTAGATGATTTACTTAAAGTGAATAAAAAGCTTTGGGATGTAGAAGATGACCTTAGAGTCTGTGAAAAGGATAAAGATTTTAGTATCAGATTCATTGATTTGGCTAGAAGTGTCTACAAATTGAATGATAAGAGAGCAGATATTAAAAAAGAAATTAATATCAAATATGGTTCTGAGTTTGTAGAGGAGAAATCCTATGAGCCTTACTAAAAATTAATTTGGTTATTTCATTTATTTTACATACCTTTGAAGCTTAGAAATAGCTTCCTGCTATTACTATGTCTATTTTACAAGATAGACTGAAGTTTTATAATCACAATTTTAATTACATAGTATATATCTCTCTAATTTCTATAGAGTTATATATGCTATTTTTATTTAATATGTAAATGGCAACATCCTCTCAGTTCGAAAACTTTAAGAATTCTGCTTTCCCTATACTAATCACAGGTATAGCTATCATGATTTGGTATGATATCACTGAAATGAAATCAGATATAAAAACTCTAATTGCACAAGGAAGTGCTGACCATATTAGAATTGAAAGTCTAGAAAGACAAGCTTATAAAACAGCTGTTAACTATCCTACAGAAATTCCTAAGGAACCAGTCATGCTTACAAGAGTGGCTATAATTCCAGATAGTAAACTTAAATCTAAAAAATATGACTTTTAAAGAATGGGTTATTGACCTTTTCAAAGATGAAAGAGGTGCAATATCAATTAAACCAGTAATAGCATTCGTAGGTGCTTTATTTTTATGTGGAACTATGCTTGCAAACAGCTATTCAAAAGAAGAATTTAAACCATCAGACGCTTTAGTAAATGCAGTAATGGTTATTACAGCAGTTGGAATGGGTGCTGATACTTTAGATAAGTTTACAGCTAAGAAAAAAGATTCACCAATGGGAGAACCTAAAACTAAAGATGATGAATAAAATATTAATATTTATTGTTGTAGCTCTATTATTTGTATTAGCTGTACAACATAATGGTTGTGGAAGTGCTCATCAAAAAGCTGATACAGTAATTGCACATGATACTACATGGGAAACTCATGACAGTTTGATAGTTAAAAAGATGAAGGTGACAAATACTATCTATGAAACAGTTCCTCCTGAGTATATAGCAGATACTAACTATCCTAGATTAAAAGCTCAATATGATTCTTTAGTAAGACAATATCTAGCTAAGAACATATATACTGATACAGTGAAGCTTGACACTCTTGGATATGTAGCTGTAGCTGATACAGTACAAAAAGATCTATTACAAGGTAGATCTTACAAATATAATTACAAGATTCCTACAATCACTAACACAGTGACTATCACTAAGTATGCCCCTGCCACCTCACATTTATATTTAGGTGGTGGTATTAATGGTAACAAAACTCTTGGTGTAACAGGTGTACAAGGTGGTTTATTATATGAAACAAAAAATGATAAGGTATTTGGATTAAACATAGGCAGTACTATAAATAGTCAAATTGTCTATGGATTCAATGCTTATTGGAAATTAAAATAATATGAAAAAGATAATTGATTTAATTAAAGCCTTATTAGGTGGAGGTTCAATGGTTGAAAAAGCTATTGAATTAAAACAACTTGAATCTGCTGTTAAAGATGAGGTGAAAGAAGTAAAAGAAAAATTCACTCCTAAAAAGAAAAAATAATGAATGTAGATAAATTAAAAGGAACTGTTCCTGATAGTGTTATTACACAAATCCCTGATATTCAGGACAAATTTGGTATCAATACATCATTACGTTTAGCTCATTTCTTAGCACAATGTGCTCATGAATCTGGTGATTTCAAACTAGTTAATGAAAATTTAAACTATGGAGCTAAAGGTTTATTAGGTACATTCCCTAAATATTTTGATGTAGCCACTGCTGCAGCATATGAACGTAAGCCTGAAAAGATAGCTAATTTGGTGTATGCTAACAGAATGGGTAATGGTGATAAAGCTTCTGGTGATGGTTGGAAGTTTCATGGTAGAGGATATATTCAATTAACAGGTCATGATAACTATGCAGCATTTGCTAAAGCTATTGGAGAAGATACTGTAGCTAATCCTGATCTTGTTGCAACTAAATATCCTTTAGCTTCTGCTGGGTTTTTCTGGAATAAGGTGGGACTTAATGCTGTAGCTGATCAAGGAGCAAGTGATGAAATAGTAGGTAAGGTAACTAGAAAGGTGAATGGTGGTGTAATAGGTCTTGAAGATCGTATTAAACATTTTCATATATATAATAATTTATTAAATGGAAGCATCTAATGGCAAACGCTAAGAAAAAACCTGTTGCTAGACGTAGTGTACGTTCTGGAATTAAAAAACTAGAGTTAGTTAAAGCTAATTTAGAAATGTTAAAAAAGTATAAATAATGGCACTTAAGAAAGACTTAAATATTTCAGCAAATCCTTTGCCAATAAGCTTTAAAGATTTTGCTAAGAACCCAATTGTGGGCACCCTTTTCCTGGTGCTCATTGCTATTTCATACCTATACGTAGATATTCGTACAACATTTAAAGAGCAAGCAAACTCTCAAAATATACGTATTGAGAAGGTAGAAGGTAGATTAGATAGAGTACAGGAAGCTCTAAGAGTTAGTGATTCAGCTAAAGCTGTAACCACTACACAGTTGCAAACTTTGCAACAATTAGGAGCAATTAAAGGACTTAAGTAATGAAGAATATATTATATATATTAATATTGTTTGCCTATGCATGCCAATCTACCACTGCTCAGAAGGTGGATAAGACTATCCAAAAGGATCAAGAGTTTGAAGCTCTTTTAAAAAAGGTACAGGCTAACAATATATTTAGTTTACAAGTACAGTCTGCAGCACAAAAGGCTCAAACTAAGATTGTTACGCAAACAATAGAAAAAATAACAACATTAAATGAAACAGTTACAACACTTAAAACAGAATTAAATGAAGTTAAAGCAGCTCTTGATAGTGTTAGTTCTGATACTGGTGTCAATTTCATCATACTGCCAATATCCAAAGACAAAGAAAATAGGTCAGGACTCAGTGGTAATCATGACAGTACAACAAGGAGACTACATTAATACTTTATATAAGCAATACAGGTTTCAGATAGATTCACTAAAAGTTGATGTTGAGACAAATAAAGTACTTATAGACTCATTACAGTTTAAATATGATAGTCTAGGTAGAAAACTTTATGATGCAGTGCAATACAAATGGAAGTATGAAGCTAATAGAGAGATTTTTTTTAAGCAACAGAAGTCAGATAAATTTGATGCAACTCTACATGAGGTATCAAAATTAATACTAGTTGGTATTATATTACTACAATTTAATACCATAGGTCATCTCCAAGATCAAATAAACCACAAATAAACCAATATGGCAAAAGTTAAATCAGCAGGCTCTAGCAAAAAGATCACCTTTGGAAAACGCAAGGGAGGTAAAGCTAGCAAATTTAAAGGTCCTAAGGACAAAGCTACTAAACCTTATAACAGGCAAGGAAAATAATCAATTTGATTAGAGTTGCTCTAACTAAGTTGATTATACCAATTTAAACTAGCTCATTGTATATGTTAATAAAACACATATCTTTGGGCATTAATTTTTTTATCATGGCAATACCAAGTAGACAGATAGGATGGGGTACAGAAGAGAACCTCCTTTGGGAAATTTCTAAACAATTAGAAGCCATAACTGGTGTTGCATATAACTCAGGTGGAAGTGGTGGATCTGGTACTGCTGGTACATCTGGTACCGATGGTACTGATGGTACTGCTTTTGGAACAGCTGGAACTTCTGGCTCATCTGGACAAAATGGTACAGCTGGTACATCAGGAGGAACTGGTACAAGTGGAGTTAGTGGAACTAATGGAGTTAGTGGAACCAGTGGTGTATCTGGAACTAACGGTTTGTCTGGTACAAATGGTGTATCTGGTACAAATGGTGTATCTGGAACTAGTGGAACTAGTGGTTCATCTGGAACTGCAGGATCAAATGGTACATCTGGAGCTAAAGGAACATCTGGAACCTCTGCAACTGCAGGTACTTCAGCATCAAGTGGATCAAGTGGTACTAGCTCATCTCCATCAACTAAAGTTGTAATAGCTCAGTTAACTAGTCCTCAAACTCTTACAACTGGTAGTGACGCAGTAATAAATTATACATCTACTGCAGATCCTAATAGCTGGTTTAATAATAGTACACATGTATTTCAACCTAATATTGCAGGATACTATCATATTTCATATAGTGTATTATGGCAAAATGTAGCAGGTGGAACAGGACAAATAAACACACAGCTTAATAAAAATAATGGAACTCAAATGTTTATTTTCCAAAGTGAACTTAATACTGTTGATCCACAAACACATACTGCTAGCACTATAATATATTTTAATGGTACCACTGATAACCTTAAAGTTACAGGATACACATCTTCTACAACTAGTAGTCAAGTGGTTAATAGTGGTGCAGGAACATTATTTACAGCTTCTTTAATCTAATATAAACATGGCAATACCATCAAGGCAAATAGGCTGGAGTCAAAGAGCTAACTTACTTTGGCAGATATCTAAGCAATTAGAATACCTAACTGGAGTATTGGGTAGAAACATTCCTACTACAACAACTACAACAACTATTCGTTATTATTATTATTCAGGAGACAATTGTATTAGTCCTTTATTTAGTCAAGTTATTAGAACTACTGTTTCTCTTTCAATAAATGATGTAGTTTTAGCTAGTGATGGAAATTGTTATACTATAAATTCAACTTATGTAGGTCCTGATTATTCTGTAGAGTATGTATCAACTGAGGTATGTTTTACAGCTCCTTGTCCTACAACAACTACTAGCACTACGTCTACTACATCTACTACATCAACAACTACTACAGCTGCTCCTGGTCCATATGCTTATGGAGTTACTACATTAGGTTATGTTGATAGACCTACTGCATGTGCTGCTTCTATTGGTATACCATTTGGAGTGTATGCAGCAACATCTGATCCATCAGCTGTAACTGTTTTATATACTGATTCAGGTCTTACAACTCCTTATACTGGAGATAACACTTCATATTATGTATATTTTAAATCAAGTGCTCCTTCAGTAAAATACACTGCAAATATTAGTTCAACTACTGGAACTGTATCATCAAAGCAGATTTGTCCATAGACTAAAATAAAACAAACCAACAAAACTACATATGAAGGATCTTAAATTTATCTGTGCTCAGCCAGATGATGTCTACTACACATGGCAGGTTCATGCCTGGTTAGAAAGTTTAAAGAGCATTGGTCATTCTGATAAAGCAATTATACTTGTGTACACTCCTAGCTTCAGAGAGAAAAGTGATAAATGGCAGAAGATATCAGATTTATATCCAGAAGCAACCTTTGCTTATTATAAAGACAATGGTGATGTTAGTCAACAATTGGGAGTTTATATTCCTGTTCTACGTCCATTTGTCTTAATGAAATACTTTCAGGAACATCCTGATATGATAACAAAAGCAGTGTTTTATTGTGACTGTGATATATTATTTACAGATAAATTTAATGTGGATGAGTATATAAATGATGACATATGTTATCTTTCTGATACAAACAGCTACATAAATGCTTCATATTTTGATAGTAAAATAAAAGATGTTCTGCCAGAAAAGCTGGAAGAATACAAAACTAGAGACATTTTAGCAGAGATTACAAGCTTGATAGGAATCACTAGAGAAATAGCTGAAGAAAACAATCTAAATTCTGGAGGAGCACAATACTTCTTAAAGAATGTAGATGCTAACTTCTGGCACAAGGTTATGAATGATTGTATTATCATTCGTAAATATCTTCAACATGTAAACAAGCAATTCTTTGCTAATGAAGATAAAGGGTTTCAAAGCTGGTGTGCAGATATGTGGGCTGTGTTATGGAACCTATGGTTAAAAGACCATGAAACTAAAAACATCCCTGAAATGGACTTCTCTTGGGCATCAGATCCTATAGAGAAGGTAGAAAAATTAGGATTGTTTCACAATGCAGGGATTACATCCAAAGAGATGAATGGATGTGCTGCGTTCTATAAAGGAACATACCACACAGGTAAAGATCCTTTTACAGATAGTCAGATATTAGCTGTAGCTAATAATGAACAATCAAGAAAATATGGTACTTATTACTATGTTACAAAACTTTTGGAATTGAAAAATTTATATAACCTTAACTATTAACCATAAAAATTTAAAAAATGGGAAATCTTAGAGATCTTAAAGCATTTGTCCGCTACGATGGTAGTGGGAGAGTAGTTGCAGGTAGTCTTATCTTCAGAAAGAAGAAGCCTACTATTGGAAACTTTCAACAAGTACAAAGTTACCAATGTTGTAACTTTGATCAGTCAACAATCGTAGTAACTGTAGAAACTTCATTTCCATTTACCTATCCTGACTTTGTGTTACAAGGTAATGGTGGAAATGATCAATATATATACACTTATGCTGATAGTACATCAGTGGCTGACGTATATGAATTAGCTGCTTATTATAATAGCACATTACAATACCTTGGTAAATTTACAGTGGTAGGTGGTGATTTAGTGTTTACACCAAACGCTTCAACAGCTGCAATATTTGTTGGTAGTGGTTCTACTTCACTTAGTGCATTTTCATTTGCTGACTAATTAAAACTATAAACAATGGCAGATATAGAAAAATTAAAAGCTAGCATTGCTAAAGTGAAAGAAATCACTGGCAAAACTGAAGCTACAACAACAACTACTACAACTGTAGCTCCTGTTGAAGAACCTGAAAACCACTAATAATGGCAAAATCATTATTTCCACAGGACATGATGAGTAGTTCTGGGGGAGAATTAACAATAGAAACTGTGGCTGCAAAAATGTCCTATTTCTTTGAACAAATTCATCTATTACATTTACAAACACCTAGTCATGCTGAGCATTCAGCTTTGAACTTCTGGGATTATATTGTAGATGCTAAAGATGAAATCTTAGAAAAATTGATGGGCTATGAGGGAAGAAAATTAAAAGCATATAAAATTGATGCTCTTACAGACTATGTTCCTGGAGCTCCTTCTAAACTAGTTACAGATGTAAGAACATTTGCTAAACAGTTAGAAAGCTTTGGAAATGCTAAAGGATATGGAGACATATCCAATCTTGCACAAAGTTTAGGAGGAGAAGCATCTAAAACATTATTCTTGTTAACCCAGTCTTAATGCAAATTAGTAAGAAATTCTTTCCTGAGGTGATACCAGATAATGAGATTGCATATTTTGCTCATTTAGAAGGAATTATAGATTCTGTGGACGAACTTTCTATAATGGAAGTAACTAAGAATCCTAATGCGTACCATTTTAGAATAGCAGCATCCCTGCCTATGTATAATGAGATGTTATTAGAGGAATTATTAAAGTTTCATAATCTATTTCAGATTAAGTTAGACTTGTCTAAGAGCATTAAAAGCTCAGCAACAATTGTATTCGAAATAAATTTGGATAATTAAAAGATTTATATATATCTTTGTTATTAAAACCAAAAATAAATTATATGTCAGCAGAAATTATTGATTTAAACGTAGGAAATGAACAACCAGTAGCTGAAACAACTCCAGCTAGCAAATTTGATCCAAACAAAAACTACAGTTGGCAAGTAGATTCTCAATTTACTTTAACTGGAGCTGAATTTGGAGTAATCTTAAATGCATTACGTGCTATATTAGGCACACAAGAGGCTCAAGCTTTATTTTTAGCTCAAGAGGCTCATAACAAATTTGAAGAAGCTTTTGCTAGATCTGTAGAAGCAGGTATTGCAGTAGAATCAAATAAATAATATTATGGCAACTGCTAAGAAAAACTGGATACAGGATGCTGTCAATCCCAAACATAAGGGATATTGCACTCCAATGACTAAAGCTACATGCACTCCTAAAAGGAAAGCATTAGCTAAGACATTTAAAGCAATGGGCAAAGCTCGTAAAAGTAAATAATATGGCAACAACAAGCTCAAACATATCACTAAAACCTTATGCAAGGTTTAATACAAATGGTAACATAGTTCCAGGCACTCTTAATTTATATAGAAGTGCCCCTACTGTTGGTATCTGGAAAGAGATGCAACCTATAGAGTATTTTAATAAAACTACTAAAAGTTATAGTGGAGTGGTTAATGCCACATATCCAAATGCTTTATTAGCTAACAGTGTTGCTTATAGCTTAGTAAGTTTTCTTGATAGTTTAGGTGCTGATGCATATAATACTGTTTTGAATTCTACAGTTTGTTCAGATGATGTTAATGCTTCTGAGTTTGCTAATATATTTAACATAGGTCAAAATCCTCCAGCATTAAACAACTATCTTGGACCATTTATGGGTGGTGGACTTGCTGGATATCCTCATACAGGTATATTAGGAGCACAAGCTTGGCAAAGTCACACTACATCAGATAATAATGCAAATGGACCATTATTGTTAATTAACATGCCTCATATAGGAATTACACAACAAGCTGATCTTGTTGTAGCTAATGATAATGTAGGTAGAATGTTAAGAAGAGGTAAGAGTTCTGCTACAAGTGATAATACGTGTGGAGCTGTTGCTACAGCTATTGCTGATGCAATTACATTAAATGGTGTTGCACCAGTGGCTACAAATGCTCCTTTTGTAAACAATTATCAAAGATATCAACTTGCATTGATTGTTTATGCTTCTTATGCTTATTATAACACTCATACATATTCAGAGAATATGATTCAAGCTACAGAACTTATAAGAGTTGCAAGTTATAACATCTTACATAATACAATCATTCCTGCATTAGGATCTGTAAACAATTTATATTT
>Ga0194047_10000499_pt1 | contig 26494 bp, 20 predicted proteins | sample JunL225m_MetaG_2_FD_160070 | JGI IMG/M metagenome (GOLD analysis project Ga0194047, IMG submission 160070) | Anoxic zone freshwater microbial communities from boreal shield lake in IISD Experimental Lakes Area, Ontario, Canada - Jun2016-L221-5m | ecosystem: Environmental > Aquatic > Freshwater... | reverse complement strand
GACCGACCCGATAACCGCTGGTATTAATCAGGTCATCCGCTCGCCCCTCAAACCAGAAATAGCCATCCTCATCGCGCCGCGCCATATCTCCAGTTAAATGCCAATCCCCAGCATATAACGCTTCAGTTTTTTCAGGCTCTTTCAAGTAGCCCTTAAAGACATAACCCAAACAGGTCTTGTTCAGGGCAATTTGTCCAACAGACCCAGTAGGCACAATATTGCCCTTCTCATCAACCAATTCAACCTCAAAACCGGGCATCGGGCGACCCATCGAACCCGGACGGATAGGGTCACTGAAAGCATGGTAATTATTTACAATCATCAGCAATTCGCTTTGCCCGTAATGGTCATAAATCGGTACATTTAACTCACGCTGGAACCAATCAATTACTTCAGGGTTGAGTGGCTCACCCGCGCTGCTGGCAACTCTTACGATTGGCTTATACTTGCGAGCGATTTCCGCGCCTGCCGCTGCTAACGCCCGGTAAGCAGTAGGGGCGTAAGCGATATTTGTAACCCCATAGCGTTCTGCCACTTGCCAGAAAAGCTCGGCGCTAAAGGTCGGCTCAATCATCGTGGCAGTATTTCCAATCAGCAAGGGTCCAAGCAAGCAGATAATCAAGCCATAAGCCCAACCGGGGTCTGCGCCGCCCCAGAAAACATCATCTTCACGCATACCCATTGCAAAAAGAACATAGGGCAAAATAGACAGACCGATTTTATGGGAAATCATTGCTCCTTTTGCCTGTCCGGTTGAACCGCTGGTATATTGGATTTCTGCCAAATCATCCAGTTTCGTTTCCACTATGGTAAATTCAGTGGAAGCCGCATTAACAACCGCCCAAAAGTTGGTTATACCTTCACCCAAATATGACTTTTCGTCACCAATTACCAGAATATTATTTAACAGCGGCAAACCTTCCGCTTCATTTAGCCCTTCCTGTATTTTGGGAAGATTTGTGGTATCGGTAATTATTGCGCGTGCCTCACTATGGCGAATACGATAAGCTACGGCAGGTCCGGCAAAAGCGGTAAATAGCGGCACATAAACCGCGCCCATCTTCCAAATAGCAATAACTGTCGGTAAGATAGCTGGGGATTTGGGCAACAAACCCGCTACTCTATCACCTTTTTTGACTCCAAGCGCAGTCAACGTATTGGCTACTTGGTTGGAGAGGTCGCGCAACTGACTATAAGAATAGCTTCCATGCGTACCGTCCTTTAACTCGAATCGCAAAGCTGGAGAATCGGCTTTTGCGGGGTCGTTTGCCCAGCGGTCACAAACTTCGTAGCCAAGATTATAACGCTCACGCGGATTCCAACCACAACGCGCCATCAAGGAATCCCACGTAAAATTATCGACAAAATTACGATACAGGGGGCGAGTATCTGTCATCTTCTTCCTCCGGAACATATTCTTCAGGTGGATATACAATTGCTTATTGGATTATACGTACCGCCACTAAGTAGGTCAAACTATTCAGTAATTTTGTCATTTCTCTTGTAACAATAAGGGTAAAAGTGTCCTTTTTCTATTTTTCTCATGGAAAACACACACTGAAACGCCCTGCTCGAACTCTCTTTTCAGTTGATATAAGCCTCTCTTCGTGCTATGCTTAACCTATGCGGATAGTAGGAATTAGTGAATTACTTAAACGAGCGCAGGAATTTATAGGTTCAGCCGCAAAATGGGAGAGCATTCTGGCGGAAGACCGCCGTGGAACGCTAACTATGTACGAATACGTGGTTCCGCATGGTTCAAAGCAATGGCAGGGTTATTATGCTTCATGGGCGCGTATCAGCCCGTTAGATGATGGACATAGCCTTTATATCCTAGCTTATTATCGAGATAACAAAAAGTGGCAGGATTTGGAAGTCACTGGACATTTGGAAGAATGCCTACAAGCTATTAAAGATAACGTTTACGGTGTGTTTTTTAATAAATAGGAATAACAATTTAACTGGATGGGGAAAAGCCTAGAACTGACGGAAACTCCGAGCTTCGTTCTCAGGAACGCACCCCTGTGCAGGGTCATATTGTAAAATGACCAACTACGAGGCGAAACCTTTGAAGAACGCTATGATGAAAACGATAACCTAATTGAGCAGCGCAGACAGTAATTTTATGCGTGTAATCAAACGCTATAACAATCGAAAACTCTACGATACCGAGACTCGAACCTATATTACACTGGATGTAGTAGCCAAACTTGTGGTATCAGGAGAAGAAGTTCAGGTTGTGGATAACGATACGGATGAGGATATTACCACCGTAATCTTTAGCCAGCTTTTGCTTGAGCGCGAAAGGGAGCAACGTTTTTTACCTAGCGGTATGCTCAGCCAATTGTTACGATTCGGGGGTGAAACCAGTCGCAAACTCGGCTCAACCCTCACCCGTCCCTTCACCCTTTCATTTGGGCAGTTTCTTGAACAGGAAGTAGAGCGCACCTTCAAGTTTTGGGTTGATATTGCGGAAGGGCGTGAAGAAGATATGTTGCGCTTTATTGAACGACTAGTTGAACAACGCCGCCGTACCCATCAAGCCAGTAGCCCAAATGAGAGCAATCGTAAAAATCCCAATAAAGTAAATCGTATTGAAATTATTGAGGACTTACCGCCCAAATAACCTTTCCCATGATTATTGACTCCCATACCCACATTTTTTCAAAAGATTTGATAGCCCACCGAAACGATCTATCCGAACGTGATGAGCGTTTTCGGGAATGTTACTCCTCGCCAAAAGCTAAAATGGTAACTGCCGCTGAATTGGTACAAGAAATGGAACGCGCAGGAGTAGATAGAACGGTTGTTACCGGTTATGCCTTCGCCGATGGCACACTATGCGCCGCTTCAAATGATTATATTATTGAGGCAATAAAGGCTTTCCCGGATAAACTGGTAGGGTTGGCGGCAATACAACCCCTTGAGGGTGATAGAGCGCTTTACGAAGCGGAACGCTGCTATGTAGCAGGACTACGCGGTTTGGGCGAGCTAACCGCCGATGGTCAAGGCTTTGACCTTACCGAACCTGCTTTATTCCACGATTTGGCAGCAATAACCATCAAATATAAGGCTGTCATAATGCTACATGCCAGTGAACCGCTGGGACATCTATATCCCGGCAAGGGCAAAACCACCCCAGATAAAATTCTCGCTTTAGCGCAGCATCACCCGGAATGCAATATAATCGCAGCGCATTGGGGTGGTGGGTTACCTTTTTACGAATTAATGCCCGAAGTAGCCAAAGCCCTTTCCAACCTATACTATGATACAGCCGCTACCACTTATTTATACCGCTTTGGCGTTTTCAGAGCAGTATGTGATTTGGCGGGGGCGCATAAAATCTTGTGGGCGAGTGATTATCCACTACTTGGGCAAGCTCGTTTACTGGAAAGAGTGCGAAAAGAAGCAATGTTAAACGAAACTGAATTAGAACTGGTGTTGGGTGGTAATGCAGCGCGTTTGCTGGGTTTGGAGGAAAGAGGAGAATGATAGCAGCGATTCGTGGGCAGTTGGAGCAAATGGGAACCGATTCGGCTCTTATCAATGTAGGAGGAGTTAGCCTGAGAGTATTTGTGCCTACATCCGCACTAGACGACCTCGGCGAGATTGGGCGAGAGGTAAAGCTGTTTACCCATTTCTATGTTCGCGAAGACCAACTTGCCCTTTATGGTTTCAAAACTTCTGAACAACAAGAGTTATTTGAAATGTTATTGAGTGTAGCAGGAGTAGGTCCGCGAGCCGCGCTTAACTTAATAGGAGCGGCTGATGTAGGCGCAACACATCTGGCTATTGCACAAAGCAACGTAGATTTTCTAAAGAAAGTATCCGGCATTGGACCCAAAACCGCTGCCCGAATCATTCTTGAACTGAAGGGGAAATTGGTGGAGGTGCAACCGGCAAAACCAAGCCGGAATGTCGAAGCAACCCCCACCGTATTGGAGCGGCGACAATTGGTAGAAGCGCTGGGTGGTTTAGGTTACACCCCAGCAGAGATACAAACCGCTTTGAACGCACTTCCGGCAGAGCAAGAGCTATCGCTTGAAGAGCAAGTGCTGGAAGCGTTGCGTTTTCTGGGACAATAAAAATTAGCAATATGCTACTTTATTAGTTTCCTCAAAAATTGAGATTCTCGCATTATTTATCGAGATTTAAGCCCCAAATTTCCTATTATATTTTTATAAATATTAGAACCCTATATTTGTTCTTCATTATTTGAACGGGTGAAAGCTAAAAAACCATAATGCTAATAAAATTTTAGAGTGCGGTTAAATTTATGCAGATAAATTCGCAGATTTTATAATAATAGTATTGTAAAATAGTATAATAATAATACTTTATCATATTGTAAGCTTATAATTTTAGAATTATAATTGATTAATATCTAGATGTATAATTATTTATAGCTAGAGTGGATAAAACAATTTTAGTTGCAAAAATTACAGCGCCTAAAGCACGAGGGTTAGTCAGCCGCCAGCGTTTGATTGATGAAATCAACGACTTTGATTCTTATCGTTTGCTCTTGATTTCGGCGGGATCAGGTTATGGTAAAACAGCCCTCCTTGCCGATTTTGCCGCACAAACCTCAGCGCGGCTGATTTGGTATTCCCTCGATGAAGGAGATAGAGACCCCCTAAGATTTTTCCGTTATCTAGTGCAATCGGTCAAAGCATTTTTTCCTGAATTTGGTATCCAATTTGAAGCACTTTTGGGACAAATCGAATCTGGTAGAAGCCTAGAGCAGGAAAATAATCTCCAGCGATTGGCTTATCAGTTTGCAGAAGAATTGGCAACCCAAATTTTGGTGGATAACAAGCTTTCTGTGATGGTACTAGATGATTATCAATACGCTGAAAGTGAGCCAGTTGGAACCTTTATGCGGCATCTGTCGCTCAAGTTACCCGAACGTTTCAGACTGATTGTCTCTACCAGAAGTGTGCCAGACCATTTGCCGCTCGCCTATTTATACGCCAAACGCCTGATAAAAGGTATAGGAGCAGCCGAGTTAAGCTTTAAACATCAAGAAATTGCTGCTTTGCTGGTAGAGGTGTATAAAATTAAAGACCCAAAGATGGTTGACAAGTTGGCGGAATACTCTGAAGGTTGGGTCACAGCTGTTATTCTTGCTATGGTTAGCAGTAACACATCATTAAGCCATCTTAATAATCGGAGTGGACCATATGGACAGGGCTACTTGGACAGTTCGGCTCTATTTGAATATCTGGGTGATGTGGTTCTAGCCGACCAACCGCCCGATATTGAGGATTTTTTGCTGCGGACTTCTTGCTTACACCTTTTAAGTCCTGAACTTTGCAATGAACTTACCAGTTTGCAGGATAGTGAGCAAATTTTAGAAAAACTGGACAAGCGCAAGCTCTTTGTGGAAGCGGTAGCCCAAGTTCCTTCTAGCGACTTCGGCAAGCCTGACACCTATTATTATAAATATCACTCGCTTTTCAAGCGTTTTCTACAGTCGCGCCTTGCCAATAAGAAAGAGAGGTGGCGTGAGTGTAATCTAAAAGCGGCGGAACTGGCTATACGTTCAGAATATTATGTAGAAGGGGTGCAGAATTACCTCGCTATAAATGAAGGGCGAAAAGCGGCGGAAATAATAGCCGGACTGGCTACTCCTCTTTATGAGTCCGGGCTTATCACCCGCTTGACCGAGCTAATCGGCTTAATCCCGCAAGAAGCGGTGGAATCTATCCCGGAACTTGCTTTTATTTATTCCAGAATTTTATTTGACAAAGGGCAGAGCGAAGCCGCGCTAGGATTAATCGAGAAAGCAGAAAAGGTTTACCTTGAAAAAGGGGCTGTCGAAGATGCGGCAATGTGTATAGCGCAACGCGCCCTCACCTTCACACGTATGGGGCAGGTGGAGGAAGGAGCGCGTCTGATAGAAAAAGCTTCGGCATTGGCAGACTGGGGTGGATTGAGTCCGGAAAAAATTTACGCGCAAGCGCTAATATCCACCAGCGCCGGGATAGTTAATACCGAACACGGTCAGATTGAACAGGCTGAAACCTTTTTTAAAAAAGGTCAGGATTTATACCGACAGCTAGAACTTAAATACCGGGTTATGATGAGCGACATTTATCTGGCAACCCTGTATAAATCAATGGGTCGTTTAGTACGGGCAGGAATATACTATGACAAAGCCTTGAAATATTTTGCAGAAGTAGGCAATCAGAATCAAGAAGCCTATTGCCGTTATGGTCTGGCAATTTGCCAGATTATGAGAGGAAACTATCGGGAAGCTACCGAACAGCTTAACCTCACACTAGAATTGACCGAAAAACTGGGAAATCTCTATCTAAAAGCCAATGTGATTTTTCAACAAGGCAATATAAGTAATTTTACCGATAAACATGTAAATGCGAGAGAGCAATATGAATCTGGATTGGCATTAAGCCGACAAATTGGGTTGCGCATTCTTGAACTTGAAACTATCGCTATGCTGGCGCTTAACAGTCTACTGGAAGGAAATCGAGCCGAAGCGCGGGAATTTTTAATACAAGGTCACGAGCTTAATCGGGATTACGGCATGAAAAAATGTGGGGCAATGCTGGAGGTTGTTAACGGGTTGCTCGATTTGGAAAACCGCTATTATAAAAGGGCATTAGCTCCACTGGAACAGGCGGCGAAAGCTTTCAAAGAACATAAATGGCTGGATTGGTTATGCCGTTGTCGCTTATATCAAGCAATTGTTTACTTTTCAATGTCCGAATTCAAACGAGCAGTAGGGCTTCTGGAAGAAAGTATTGGATTAGTACCAAATATCGGCTTCGAACCCTACCAACCCTTTGACCTAATACGAGCCTCCTCCTTATTTGAATATGCGGCAAGAAAAAAAATCAGCAACAACCTTCATGAATTTCTACTACGCAAAGGCTATCGTCAAAGCTCGATTCTTTCTGAAAACTCTGGCATGGATGCTGTTACCTTTGATGGCACAGTAATAGCCCAATTTGAAACCGAATTTACGCCCCCACCCGCTGCCTCACCGCTTGAGTTTCAAGGAACTCCCAAGCTTACACTGTTGCGCCCTAGTCAGGATTCAACTCCAAACCGTTACAGTAGCCGTATAACCGGTAGCAACTTCCAACTAGAAGTAAGAACACTAGATGGGGGCAGGGTTTGGACAGCGGAAGCCGAAATCGAATATTGGCGCATTAGTAAAGCCAAAGAACTATTCTTTTTTCTACTGGAACATGGCAAATCAACCAGAGAAGAAATCTTTGATAGGATATGGACTGATGTTGACCATAGCGCAGCCGCCAATAATTTTCACTTCACCCTAAGCAACTTACGACGCTTGATTAAGCCGGTAGATATTAAATTCTCCAGCCAAAGTTATACCTTGAGCGGTGAAATCTGGTGTGACGCGCTTGAACTGGAAAAAACTGTCAAGGCGGCTTTATCCAAACCGCAAGAACTAGAGTTGGAGCAACTGGCAAAAGCGCTCGATTTATACAAGCGTGACTATCTGGATCAAATTTATAGTGATTGGGCAAGCCCACGCCGTCAGGAGCTTTTAAAAATTTATCTGGAAGGGTTGTCATTGCTTGCCAGTACCTACGAGAAACAACGCCTAGTCAGCCAAGCAATATTAAGTTGGCGACGTTATCTGCTAAGAGATGAATACCGCGAAGAGGCATATATTGGTCTAATCAATTGCCATTTGGCAATGGGAAACAAGAAAGAAGCCCAGCATTATTATGAAGAGTGCCGCCACATTATGAAAGAAATTGACATAGAACCATCCTCTGAAATTAGGGCATTGTTGCCTAAATTAGCCTGACACAAATCTTATAAGCTTCTCATAGCATTACTTACTTTCAACTATTAACAATTCCTCATAGCACCATCCCGATTCGGTGCTAAGTTTTTGCTAAGAGTCCTTTCATATCATATAGATACTGAAAGTGACTTCTTATTGTAAATGGGAAATGTAGTTAAAAGGAGTCTGGGATATGCACAAGCTGATTAATTTTGTATCTTCAGAAAAAGGTCTGGCTGCAATGCAAGTTTTAGCTTTCACAGCAGCTTTAGTCGGTGGAATTTTGAACATATGCCCCACTGATAATACTACTCCAGCATTGAAAGTCGTTGCTGAAGTATGGCCTTGGTAAGTAACTAGCACAAAAAACCTTTCCTCCGCAATGTAGCGGCACTGGAATACTCGGTATAGCTCTCTTTAGTAGTGAAAGAGGTGTCGTCAGTGTTTTCAATTCAGCAACTTGATAAGCTAGCCGGGGCAATAATACTTGATAGAAAGTTGGAAAGAGATTTCCTCCAAAACCGTCTTAGTGCGCTCGATATGTACAATAGAAATTACGCGCTTCGCTATGGAGAGCAACCTATCTATCTGTCTGATGAAGATAAAGAATTAATTCTTTCAGTCAGCGCTGGTAGTGTCCCAGAGTTTTTTGCTATATTGTTAGATTTAGTTGGCAGAAAAGCGGCTAGTCCGGCAAAAGTTTACCTCGAAAACAAAAATTACAATCACGAACTTGCAAAGCTGCAAGGTTCAGTCGCTTAACATAGAAATATCAGAAAAAACGGAACCACTATGGATCCGCTTTACCTTTTTCCACAACTAGTTTTACCCTATGTCACTTCATCGAGAGCGTTATACCCACGCTCTCGTTTTTTTTCATAGAGTTTGCCAGATTCACCTATAGAGCCGCTATGAGCAACCACCTTTCCTCAAAAATTTACAGGCTTGGCTTTTTACATTTACTCGTTTACCCTTTATAATAAGGTAATTGTAAGGTTAACCGCGTCCACATACGTGGTTTGCCTGTATCTATAATAATTTCCTTAAATTTATAAATATTGTAGAGAGAAGGTCTGGATGAGTAAGCCAAATAGTGAAGTAATGGCAATAATACTAGCGGGCGGTAAAAGTGAGCGCCTAAGCGTATTTACTGAAAAAAGTGCTTTACCCTCCTTGCCGTTCGCTGGAAAATTCAGAATAATTGATTTCACTTTGAGCAACTGTGTTAATTCCGGGCTTGACGATATTATGCTCCTTACTCAATATCGCCCGCTTTCTCTTAATGAACATATCGGTAATGGCAAACCTTGGGACCTTGACCGCCAACACGGGGGGGTGCGAATTGTGTCACCCTATCTTGGAAGGAAAGAGGGGGGATGGGACAAAGGAACTGCCGATGCGGTTTACCAGAACATTGAAGAATTGCTTGAAGAAAATAGCGATAATGTATTGATACTGGCAGGCGACCATATTTACAAAATGGATTATAGCAAAATGCTCAATTTCCATCTGGAAAATGAAGCAGATGCTACTATCGCCGTGATTGAAGTGCCAGCCGAAAGCGCCAGCCGCTACGGCATTATCACCGCAAACAAAAAGGGCGAGGTTGAAGATTTCGAGGAAAAACCCCGCCGCCCACGCAGTAACCTTGCTTCGATGGGTATTTATATCTTCAACAAAGAAGTGCTAATTTCGTTGCTCAACCGTGATGCGGGTGACCCGAACAGCCAGCACGATTTTGGTCGCAACATTATTCCGCTAATGCTAGACAATGGCAATAGGGTAGTTGCTTATTCCTTTAAGGATTACTGGCGCGATGTTGGGACAGTCCAATCTTACTGGGAAGCGCATATGGAATTGCTAGAGTCTCCGCCACGCTTAGATTTATACGAGCGGGACTGGATTATCTATACTCGCAGCCAAGAACGCCCACCTGCCATTGTAAGCTCAAAAGCACATGTGGAACGCAGCCTGATTTCGCATGGTTGTCAGGTACGAGGCACAGTAATACATAGCGTGCTTTCGCCCGGCGTAATCATAGAAGAAGGGGCAATAGTGCGCGATTCGGTCATCATGGGAGATGCAGTTATCGGTAAAAACTCGACACTTGACCATGTAATTGTGGATAGCGAAGCGGTTATAGGCGCAAACAGCCTGATAGGATACGGCGAAGATAATACGCCAAACAAACTAGAACCGCGCAACCTGCATACTGGTATTAGTGTAATCGGAAGCCGCGCGCACCTACCGGAAGGCGTAAAAATCGGACGTAATTGTAAAGTAGGGCATGACCTTAGACCTGAAAACTTTGGGCAGTTGGAGTTACCCAGCGGCGGAACCATAGAAGCCAGATAGATTTGATGAAAAAATTAGCGGTTTCTCTGTTTGCAGGACTTCTGGTTCTGGGCGGTGTAATTTATTTGGGTTGGATACAAGTTAATGAAAGCCGCGCTCTAGCGCCTAGTACGAAGATTTCAGCTACTACACAAGTATTGCTTAAACCTACGCTTGCTATTTCGACAATTCCAGCGACTACTGTTGTTAACCCTGAAACTCAACCGCTGCCTGCTGAAGCCACGCCAACCACGATTGCGCTTGCCACACCTGACGAAGCCACGCCACTCCCTTTAACTGCTCCCGAACCAATTATTGTAGAAGATATTATAACGCAAGGATTGGTGAATACGCCACCCGTTGAAGGTAAATGGATAGATGTAAACCTGACAGACGGCACAACTCGCCTAATGCACGGTCGGGAATTGGTCAAGGCTTTGCCAAGCGCATGGGGCGAAGGCGAACCCGGCGCTGCAACCGATTTCTACGCCACTGTGCCGGGCGTTTATACCATTTATAGCCGCTCTGACGCATTTTGGTACGATTATAATTACTCTATGTTGTGGATTTACGGTTTCATCGGTTTCGATCCCGAACGCGCTAACGGCTTTCACTCTTTCCTTTATGATAATAATGGTAATCTGGTAGATAGTAGGCTCGGTCCTGTTTCGCATGGCTGTGTTAGAGTGGAGGATTGGAGCGCAGTATATAACTTTTCAGAATATGGAATGACTGTAATTGTGCATGGGAAAACTTCTAGCTCGATTCCCCGACTAGTGTCGCCAAGTTAATTCTCCGTTAATTTGACAAGTATAAGAACGCTTTGTAACATACATAGCAGTTGTTTTCCTGTTATTTCCCCAAAAACATAATAAGAACAGACACACGCTTATAGCGTAATGCATTAGCCATCCAAAGGAGCAGGTTCTATGCAAGGCTTGATGATGAATTATCAGCTTACTATCCCGACTATTTTAAGGCGGGCAGAGCAAGTTTATAGTTACAAGAAAATTGTAACGCGCCAGCCTGACAAAAGTTTTCACGAATATACCTATGCCGACTTCGTAAGACGCACTAAAAGGTTGACTCTGGCTTTACAAAGATTGGGCGTGCAACCCGGTGAAAGAGTAGCCACTTTCTGCTGGAACCATTACCGTCACCTAGAAGCATATTTTGCCGTCCCAACATTTGGGGCAGTGTTACATACCCTCAACATTCGCCTTTTCCCCGAAGACCTTACTTTTATCGCTAATGATGCTAATGATAAAGTAATCATCGTTGATAAAATCCTGTTGCCCTTATTTGAGAAGTTCAAAAATAATATTCAGGCGCGTACCTTCATCGTAATTTCGGATGATGGACAGGTGCCAGAGGGCATGTACGATTACGAAACCTTGCTGGCAGCTGAAGACGAATCAAGCTTTGTTTATCCTGAATTTGATGAGAACCAAGCTTCGGCAATGTGCTATACCTCTGGCACAACGGGAAAACCAAAGGGGGTTTTGTATTCGCATCGCGCGGTAGTGCTGCACTCAATGGGTGCGGCTATACCAGATGTGATGAACCTGAGCGAAGCTGACACGGTGCTACCGGTAGTGCCGATGTTCCACGCCAATGCTTGGGGCTTGCCCTATACCGCCACAATGGTTGGCGCAAAGCAAGTATATCCGGGACCACACCTCGATGCGGTGAGTCTTCTCGAAGATTTCGAGCGCGAAAAAGTTACTTTAACCGCCGGAGTACCTACTATCTGGCTTGGAATCATCCAGTACCTTGAGGCGAACCCGAATCAATTTAACCTTACTCCCGGTATGCGAATGGTTGTGGGAGGTTCCGCTGCGCCTGAAGGTATGATCCGCAACTACGACAAATTTAATCTGCGAGTAGTCCAAGCTTGGGGTATGACCGAGATGACTCCCCTTGGCACTATGGCGAATCTGCCAAGCATTCTTAATGATGAGTCCGATGATGTGAAATATGCGTATCGTGCCTCTCAAGGTACTCCCGCGCCAATGGTTGAAATCAGGGGGCGTGGCGATGATAATGGATTGATACCGTGGGATGGTAAAACCATGGGCGAACTTGAAGTGCGCGGTCCTTGGATTGCGGCTTCGTACTATAACGCCCCGCAAGGAGCAGACCGTTTTACTGAGGATGGTTGGTTCCGCACCGGCGATATTGTCACAATTGATTCTCGTGGCACTGTAAAAATTCAGGATCGTAGCAAAGATTTGATTAAGTCGGGCGGAGAGTGGATTAGCTCGGTTGATTTGGAAAATGCCTTGATGGCACATCCTAAAGTAGCGGAAGCGGCAGTGATTTCGGTCTTCCACCCCAAATGGGCAGAACGACCGCTTGCTATTGTGGTATTGAAACAAGGGCAAAGCGCCACTGTCGAGGAATTGAAGGATTTCCTGAAACCCAAGTTTGCCCCATGGTGGTTACCGGACGCAATTGAGTTTGTGGAGTCGATTCCGCGCACTGCGACCGGAAAATTCCTAAAAACTGCCTTGCGTGAGCAGTTTAAGGAGTATAAAGTCGGCGTTTCCTAATAACATAAATCATCGGTTTGATTGAAATGAGCAGCAAGATTATAAGGCGATCTTGCTGCCTTTTTATTTATATTTATTGCAATTTATAGATTATATAATATTGAAAGGATTATTAATGACAAATTAGAGTTTATACTATAATGCGATTATAGAGGCTAGTGTTAAAATAAATACATATTTGTTTACTATTATATTTACTTTTTGTTGCTATTATACACATAACTCCCTTTGGAATGGGCGTAATTAACAGAGTTGTTAATTATACACTTGGCATCTTTGCCAATCGCAAGAAAAGAGGGTAATAGTATGCATTCTCACCACTTGAAAGCAAGCAGAGGAATTCATCTGTTTGTGAGTATGCTCCTAGTTTTAACGCTTTTCGCTCCATCCTTCGTCCATGCCGAACCTTCATTTACCAGTGACCTATTCAAAACAAAATGGCAACGTGCCGACAAGCCCATCAGCGATGGCACTGCCAATCCTTCCCGTAGTTGGTTGTGGGGACCTGATAGCTTCTCCCCAGTCGCCGGAAATACCGAACCCTACACCGAAAGCCCCGGCGGTACTCGCCAAGTTCTCTACTTCGACAAAGCCCGCATGGAAATCAATAATCCTGCCAACCCGCTTGTAACCAATGGCTTGCTGGTACGCGAGCTAATCTCAGGTAAACAAGCGGCGGGGGATACCACCAGCATCACCAGACGTGCCGCTGATGACATATCAGTAGCAGGTGACCCGGCTAACAACAACGGTCCAACTTACGCCAGTTTTGCCAAAATTGCCAGCTTGAACAACGATAATCCTTCAACTGACAAAACCGGACAACCGGTAGCCGATACCATTGATAAGGCTGGAAATGTTGGCAGCAACACCGAACTAGGCAAGAAAGCCAAATATGCCTATTTCGACAACGCTTTGAAGCACAATATACCAGATGTATTTCTCACCTTTATGAACCAGCGCGGGAACGTATATGTGAACGGGCAGTTGGTGAACGACCAGCCCATATTGGGCGAGAATACATTAGCTCCATGGCTGGAGGCAGCCGGCTTACCGATTACGGATGCCTATTGGGGCAAGGTAACGCTGGCAGGTCAGGAAAAAGATGTGTTGATACAAGCGTTCGAACGCCGAGTATTGACCTTCACACCTGACAACCCGCCCGCGTTTCAGGTAGAGATGGGCAACGTGGGACGGCACTACTACAACTGGCGCTATAATCAGAAATACGATGAGTCGGCGGTTACACCTACCCCAGTCCCAACCGCACCTCCAACCACCACTGCACCTGCGCCTACTAGCGGCTGTGATAGCTTACCAGCCAGCACCGGAGGGGCTTACCCGATTTTGAAATGTGGACCTGCCGGAATGGTCATGGGCGCGATTGCTCCAATGGGAAATAATGAATTGGTAAATATCACGATTATAGCTGGCTCAGGAGGGCTAGGCTCAATAATTATGTATGATGTGGATGTTTCCAATCCCGATGGTAACCTCCTATATTCCTGGGCATCCACGAAAAATCAACAGGGTCAATGGAAAATCACTTTCCAAGGGGTAAGTAGTGGCAAAGTAGCTGAAACTTATCTTTGGGCTGAACCGCCAGTTGATAAGCCAACTATTATAGTTTTCCCGAATCCGGGACGACTGGATCAGGATATTACTACCGTGATAGTAGGCTTCAATCCGGGTGAACAAGTTAATGTGCTGTTTACACCGCCAAACCCGCAGGGAGCATTTGCGGGGCATTTACATGCTTCTAGTATTGGTGGTGGTTGCACTTGGATTTGGACAGTGCGTGAAATGTACAAAGGCTACGAACAATACTTGCAACCCGGAAGATGGTTGATAGTCGCAAGCTCTGCTGATGGACAACGCAGCGCCAACGCAACTATTACCCTTAACAAATAGCCGCAAGCTGTTGCACATTAAGCAACCTATGTAACCCAGAGGTGGGGATGAACTCCAAAAATATGTGGGACAAACTATAGCAAGTAGCTTGACCGAGTTTTATCCCTCACCTCTACTATTAATCTCTATCGAAAGCCCAACCTCTTTCATCCATGCTCCCCAGTTTCCTCTGTTAGGTCAATATATTTCGGACTGGTGAAATGGCTTCCCTGTACCCCCTTAAGCGGCTTCGATTTCAAAAGACCTCACTTTACCGCTGTTATCACTTTGAGCAAATTTATAAATTCGATTGCAAACCTATTGACATATTTGTATATAGGTGTATAATGCACATAGGTAAAGAAAAAAGATGAATGCTAACGCAAGGACAGATAGCAGTAAAAATATGAATACTAAAGACACTGCTGATAAAGAAAACAGTGAAACCACGCTGAATGATACTGCACCGGCGGAGGTTTTAAAACCACACCGAAATGGTGGTGGTCCCGCTAAAGGTATCAAAAGTGTACGGGAAGAAGAGGATAAAAATCCTATCCCTGAAAAAGAAGCTCCCGCAAAAGCTAAAAGTGAGGAATCGAGTTTTAGCTTTGCCCCGAAAACTTTTCTCCAGCCTTATATGCTACTCCTGTTAAAACAGTGGAGTATGCACGGGTATGAGGTGTGGGAGAGGTTGATGCGAATGGGCTTTCCGGGTTTCGATCAGAATGATCGCGCTACTGTGTACAGGGCGCTAAGGCAGCTTGAGAAGGAAGGCAAAGTAAAAAGCGAATGGGACACCAATGCAGAAGGTCCCGCCCGGCGCATTTACACCCTAACCGATGCAGGCGAAGAATTTTTGAACGTCTGGGCTAATGGTCTTGACCAATATAGAAAGACTTTAGACTTTTTTTTCAAATTATACACTGGTGGAATGGTTCCTAGTCCCTTTAGTTTTACCCCCACTATCGGGGAAAATAACGATAAAAATACTAAGTAGCTTTCAGGAGGCTAAAACAAATGAACGATTGGATAACCACTACTAACAAATTGATGGATTTAGCTAACGAATATTACTACGGCGCGGTAAACAGCATCCTATGGGGTACCGAGAAATCCCTCGCTTTGACCAAATCAATTGTTGCTCAGGTTGAAGCCAACCAGCACGAAGGCAAGAAGTTGCTCGAAGATTACAGCGAACGCGCACGCCGCACCCAAGGTATCATCCAGGAAGTATGGCAGGAAGGCGTAAAGTCCACCACCACCAACATGAATGCCTTGCGCGTAGCCAGCGATGCCGCAGTAGTTGAACTGGATCGCAAGATTGAGTCAATCAATGAAAAACTCACTTCGACCGGCAAGAAAGTTTCCAATAACTAATTTTCAGTAATTTAGTACCCCTCCCGGTATCCGGCAAGGGGTACTAAATGTATTTATCAGTTTTCCTCTCACATTTTACAAATATCTATCTGTCCATCCATTCTTTCTCTCCCAAAGTTCCGGTCTCGACCCAATGAAGCCGGAACTGTTTTTTTTATATGCTAAATTTTGCAAATTTGCATTTATTACTATTTCCCGGTAGATTACAAACATCATAATAGTTATTAATAGAGCGTGGAGAGTGAAGCATGCAGAATCTGAAAAGCATCCTTGAATTTGCTGTTTGGGCATCAAAACAGGCAGGAGATATTACTAGTCACTATTTTAAAACTAATCTTGAAATTGAGACTAAAGCCGATACTTCCCCCGTTACCATAGCTGATCGCGAATCTGAAAAAATGTTGCGCCGCCTTATCAAAGACCGTTTTCCAGACCACGGCATTCTAGGTGAAGAATTTGGCGAAATCAACGCAGGTGCAAGCTATCGCTGGATTCTTGACCCTATTGATGGCACCGTTTCATTCATACACGGGGTGCCTCTTTATGGAGTGATGATGGGGCTGGAAATTGAGGGAGAGGCTGTGTTGGGGGTAGTAAATATGCCCGCCATAAATGAAATTGTGTACGCCGCGAAAGGATTGGGTTGTTTCTTCAACGGTAGGCTCACCAAAGTATCTGAGGTAAAGCGTTTGGATGAAGCCATGCTGCTGGCTGGTAACATCCCCGCAACTCCCGATGATTCTTTCTGGCGGGTCAGGCAGCGCGTTAAAAATTTCAGGGGATGGGGCGATTGCTACGCTCATATGCTGGTTGCAACCGGACGCGCCGAAATAATGCTTGACCCTGAGCTTTCTATCTGGGATTGTGCCGCACTGTTACCGATTTTGCGAGAAGCAGGTGGAACTTTTACCGATTACAAGGGAGTAGCCACAATTTACGGGCAATGCGGGATTTCCACCAACGGTTGGTTATTTGAGCAAGTTATGGAGTTGATAAAGCAGGAATAACTTGGTAATTTGTGGTAAAATTCGGCTACTTGAACTATTATTTACCTAAAATTTTCAGGATTCGGTGGGAAAAATGGCTTCAACCGGCGGCAATCGTACCGGCAACAAAACAGAATTTGACCCTATTCAGTATCTACAGCCACGCGGTAATAGCCAGTATTTACCGCTAAAATGGCAGCTTGCGTGGCTTAGAAATGAGCAACCGCAAGCAGAAATCCGTACTCAGTTGATTAGCCGAGATAGCGGGATGGCGATTTTCCAAGCTGAAATTAAACTGCCCAATGGAGCGGTAGCTACGGGGTGGGGCGCAGAATCCGTTATTGAAGACAATCGGAACGATTTATCCTATCTTATTGCTGCTGAAAACCTAGCATTATCAAGGGCGCTTTCAATTCTCGGTTTTGGGCTGGAATATGCCACCGATTTTGACCCACCGCTTGAATATGCGCCAATTACGTTACCCGGTGATAATGCCGAGGATTATGACGAAGCGGACGAGCCAGCTTCCATCGAATTGCCGCTAGAACTTCTTAGCGAAGAGGAAGAACCGGAAGAAACCTATGAACCGGAGAAACCCCGCTTAGGAGAGGTGCGATTAATTCGGGAAGAAACCCCTCGTTTACGCTCCGTTCCCCGTAACGATGAGCTTGAAGCTATACCGCTTGAAAATGAGCAAGACGTGCCAATACTCCGTAAACCGGGATTCATAGGAGGACCTCAATTAATTGATCCAGCGATTGAGGACAGGTTAAATAATGTGCAGGATTTTCAAACCGGTCTAGCTGTAAAACAGATTTACAATGAAGCCAGAACCCGTCATAACATTGCACCAGATATTGTGGACAAACGCAGTCAGCGGCGCTATGGAAAAATGACCTACGAACTGACTTTAGAGCAAGCAGATGAGTTTCTGGAATTGATAATTAATTCCAGACCTCGTGCATAATGGTGAAATCGGGCAAACCTTCGTCACAGCGAACTATAATTTGGTTGCTGCTAGGCGGTGTTATAATCTTGATAAGCGCTGGTTCAATTTGGCTAGGCTTCCAACTTGGGCAACAAGGTGGACAAAAACGCATAACCACTAATACAGCTGGCGCAAATCCTTCACAAAATCCTTCTTCGGATGATTATACTTCCCCCAAAGCTTCACAACCACAAGACGACTCGGCGCGACTGGTAGCTATAGCCGATGTGTCATATTACAACGGGCAGTATAGCGAGTCAGTTTCACGCTATCGTTTCGTGCTACAAAGCTATCCTAACGGTACAGGCACAGGCGCTGCACGGTTTGGGCTTGCACTAGCAGAATCCCAGTTGGGAAAATACAAAGAAGCAATAGATGATTACCTCAAATTTCAGCTTGAGTTTCCAAGCGACCCCCGCCGTTATCTGGCTTTCTTTGGCATTGGTGAAGCACAGGCGAATCTGGGACAGTGGGAACAGGCAATTGCTTCTTATCAACGGTATTTGGCGGAAGGTAAGGAAAATGCCAAAATAATCGAAGGTTATGTAAACTACTCTATCGCCGAAGCCTATGTTAAAGGTGGCAAGCAAGCAGAAATGCTGGATAGTTACAAAAAAGCGGCGGATTTAAGGGGAAGTAGCTCGAACCTATTACAAGCTCAGGTGCTTGAGAAAAATGGCGATTACTACGCGGCGCAAGGTAAAGCTGAAGAAGCGGTAACATACTACAAACGTATTCTTGATTTTGCGAAAGTGCAAAGCTATCGCGCCGATGTGGCATTTAAAATCGGGGCGGCATACGATAAAGCCAAAATGATAGAGCAAGCTAACACCGCTTATCGGGTAGTGATTGACCAGTATTTTGGAACTAGCGCAGCCGGAAATGCCTTGCAAATATTAATTGACCGGGATGACTCCGGTATGGATGATTATTTCAAGGGTTATAACGCTTACAGAAAAGGCGATTATACAAATACGCTCGTTATTTTGGATAAGTTCCTGAAACGCTCTGCCTCAACACAGCCCATTTCAGCAATTCCTCCCGGCATTGCAGCGTCTGAGCAAGTGCGATTCGCCCGCGCATGGTACTGGGAAGCGGTTAGCTATGAGCGACTGAACAACCCGGATAGAGCAATTAGCGAATACAAACAACTTGCCGCCCGTTTCCCCTCTAATGAGGCTGGAGAAGATGCACAATGGCAACTGGCAATGTTGCTACGCCAGCAAAACAAAGCGGATGAAGCAATTACCGAGTTTGCCAAGCTCTCAGGCAGTTCACGCTATGGAGTAGAGGCACAATTCAGTAGGTTTAGTCTGATTTTGCAAAAAGATGGAGCAGATGGCGCGTTGGAATCGGCTACGAAATTATTTAATAGCAATACAGCCAGTGGCAGAGAAGCCCTTTTTAGGGTGGCAGAGGCATATAGCGCACAAGCACCCGATAAAGCGCGTCCCCTTTACCAAAAATTGGCAGATACGAAAGCTGATGACTATTTTTCAGTACGTGCGGCTGAAATACTTGCTGGAGTTAATCCCCTTGCACCTGTAAAAGCCACTCCCGAAACCCATCCGGCAGTTTTTAACCCGCTAAAATTTGCAGCCGATTTTGAGCGAGAACGCAAGGAATTGGAATCTTGGTTGTCCGGTTGGGCAACAAAAACAACCCCAAATATGGCTACTCCCTCTAGTCCTTCGCTAGATGCTGCGCTCAAAGCTGTAAGGGAAGATAGCGGCATAAAACGAATGATAGAATTAACCCGACTAGGAAAAACTGAGCAAGCTAATCGGGAAGCGATGGAAGCGCAGGCTCGTTTTTTAGGTAAGCCCCTCGAATTATATTGTCTGTCGCTGCTTTTCAATGACAATCGTCAGTATAGCCAATCCATTCTTGCCGCTAAGGAAGTATTCGCGCTATACCAGAAGCAAAACCCTGCCACAGGCTTACGCAGCTCCCCGACTCTACTGCAAAAATTAATCTATCCGTTGGACTTTCAGGATATTATCCTTGAGTTCTCAGGGCAATATAGCTTTGACCCTCTTTTGTTGGCAGGACTTATCAAGCAGGAGAGCGCATTTGACCCGACCGCTACTTCGGGGGCAGAAGCACGCGGTTTATCTCAGGTGATACCCGCTACTGGGCGTGGGATTGCCTCAGCATTAGGCATTAGCGATTTCAGCTTAGAAGATTTATACCAACCCTATACCGCAATCCGCTTTGGGGCTTTTTTCCTCAATCGGCAGTTGGATAATTTCAACGGCAACCCTTATGCCGCGCTCGCCGGCTACAATGCGGGTCCCAGCAATGTGGGAGATTGGTTAAAGGCAAACCCGCCCGAAAAAGATTTCGACCTGTTCGTAGATGGTATCACCTACGGGGAAACTCGCCAGTACGTAAGAATCGTCTATACCAACTATGCGGTATATCGCGAACTTTATAAGAGCAAATAATAATAACCGGATTACCCCCCGATTTGTGACATGTTGCGTTTGGTACGCTGGAAGGCTTCACCGTCATTGATGAAATGCTTTAGCTCTTTCTGTAAGACGGCGCGGCGGATAGTTTCTGCCAATACTTCATCGCTCGCCCCGCTACGTATAACCGCTTTGAGGTCGGTTTCAATATGACCGAACAAGCAGGTTAGCATCTTGCCCTCGGCAGTCATACGGATGCGGTCACAGTAGCGGCAGAAAGGATGCGACACCGGACTTATAAAGCCGAGTTCGCCCTTACCGTCCCAGAAGCGATATTTGGTAGCAGTTTCGGCAAGGTCATCGCTAGGGATTTTTATCAACTTGCCGACCTCACGCTCGATGATAGCTTTAAGCTCATCTCCGGTCAGCACCATTTCACGCTCCCAAAGCTGGTCAGCGTCCAGCGGCATAAACTCAATGAAGCGAATTGAATAAGGCTTGCGGCGTGCCAGTAGCGCGAATGGAACAACTTCTTCCTCAGTAAAGCCGCGCATCGCTACCGCATTTACCTTGATGGGGGTAATAGTCGGGTATTTTTCCAGTTCTTCCAACCCTTCCAACACCCGTTGCAAATCATCCCGGCGCGTAATTTGATGGAACTTGTCACGGATAAGGCTGTCGCAGCTAACATTTATTCTGGTCAAACCGGCTTCAGCGAGGTCTTTAGCCATATCTTTGAGCAATACCCCGTTAGTGGTAAGGCTCAGGCTTTTCAAACCCTCAATTTTACTTAGGCGAGAAATCAGCAGTGGTAAATCCTTACGAACCAATGGCTCGCCTCCAGTGAGGCGTACTTGGTTTACCCCCATACTCACCAGCAAGCGGGTAAGGCGTTCAATCTCCTCGAAGCTTAGAATTTGTTCGCGCTTGAGCCATTCCAGCCCCTCAGCGGGCATACAATAGACGCAGCGAAAGTTGCAGCGGTCGGTAACGCTAATACGCACATTGTGGATATAGCGTCCAAAGCTATCGCGCAAAGGCTCGCGTGTTAGCCCGACAGCATTGCCGGAATTGGTATCCATTTCCATCAATCTTCCCCTCAAATTTATAAAGACAAACTTCGATTCAATTGCGAAGTTGCAAAATCGTGGTTAACGGTCGGTTGGTCCAAAGAAATCAGTATCATCAGGTGATACCTCTACAGTATTAAAAACCCCAGCGTATTTTTGCGCCGCTTTCTCCATCTCATGCTGGTTAAAGCGTCCGCCGATGTCCTCAAACACTTGGCGATAATGCGCTATCGGGTCAGAATGAATCGAATAGCGGTCATCAAATTGGGTAGCATTGAGAGCATGCGCTATTAATCGGGCGCGTCCTTGCATGGCAGAAACAGTGGTGGAATAGCGTTTCGCCACCGTTGCGCCCTCAACCTGAAAGCGGTCAAACAAGCTTATCAAGTATTCAACCGCTGCGGCATAGCTTGCCGAGCTTCCTTTCAGCACACTCCCCGACTTTTTGCGAAAATCGCGCCACAAGCGAAAAGCGTTGAGCAATTCATCCAGATTAAAAAGCCCTTCACGCCCTTGCATCTCTTTCAAAAAAAAACGCTCTACCGGGTCGAGATTTCCTTCTAGAAGCGGCAGAGAGGCGTAACCCTGATAATAATTCAGCACAGCGCAATCGGCAGATTCATTCGGGTTGAGGGGCGCACCGGGAGTACCGGGCAAAACCTCCAGAATCAACCATGCCCCGGATGGTTGATTCTGCAAAAACAAACTTGCCGCTAAAGTAGCGCCCGGAGATATGCCAAGCTCTAGCAAACTGGTATTGCCCTGCATTTCAAACTCGACAGGAGCAAGTTGCCCTTGCTCACAGGGATTATCGAGACGTAGCGCAATTCTGAACAAAGTTGCCCCGAAAATCTCTAGTTGCATTGCCGCAGAGCTACCCGGTAACAACATATCCTTGAGGGGGTCAATTGCCCCGACGCGCACAGCCGCAACAAATGCAGCCCCGATACGCGCCGCTGCTTGGGCTTGTTGGCGTTTTGCCACTATACCTCTATCAAGTTGAATAAGATTGTCCAAAATTGGAGTTTACTTTCTATTACCAACAACCCGGTACTCAGAGTTTGATTATTATATCATACTGACCCAGCCAAAATACAAATCAAATCTCCTTACGGCAGGGCGCATCAGATTCTCGCGGTTACGAAATCTTGGTTAGGGAAATATTCTGAGGCTTTTACTCCTATAAAAAATTGAACTGGCTGTGCCTCGCTTAATTAGAGTTATATAAGAAATAGTCTTTTCACTCCTGCAATTGTAACATTTAGGATAATGCAAGCGTAATATAAAGCAAGAGAGAAAAAAATTCGGCAATGAAGCCCCATCAAATTGCTCTCGATACAGTCGCAAACGACGTGATTGTAGAAATAACCCTCTAAGTTTATATTCTCCTGTAAAATTTTCCTCACACAAATAATGCGAGCACAAACGGCATCTGTAACCATACAGATGTCTTTTTTTTCTATTTTCACGTACGCCCATTTTGAGGTAAAATACAAAATGTTATTCTCAGAAACTATTTATTGCATACTCGATGTAGAGGATTTGAAGAGAAATGACGATTAAAAGAACAGCAATCAAGCCGCGTAACGGGTTCGCATCCGGTTCGCAGCCCGGAATCAAATTAGCTTATGCCGATTGGGGTCCCGAAGATGCTTCCCCTGAAAAAACAATTGTGGGGGTACATGGTATTACTGCTAATCTGATAGGGTGGAATGCCTTTGCCGAAAAGTTAGCAGCTTCTGGCTATCGTTTTATCGCCTACGATTTGAGAGGTAGAGGCGAAAGCAGCAAACCTGCCAACGGTTATGACCTTACCACCCATAGCTTTGACCTTCGCGCTTTGTTGGATTATTTCAATATAGAACAAGCTAACGTATTAGGACATTCTTTAGGCGCTGCTATTGGCGTGTATTTTAGCGCACACTATCCTGAAAGAGTACGCCGACTGATTTTACTGGACGGTGGCGCACCTTTGCCACCTGACACATGGCAAGCAATCGCTCGTTCGCTGGAGCGCCTCGGTAAAACTTTCCCTTCGCTTGAAGCGTATATTTCTATGTTCAAGGTTTCTCCTTACTTTCCAATTTGGAACGATTCTGTGGAGAATTACTATACCTACGATGTAAAGCAAAATCCAGATGGAACCGTGACTCCAAAATGCGAGAAAGAAGCCATAATGGAGGAGCAGCACAACCTCAATAATATGGAAAAGTATCTTTCCGCGCTGCATACCCATATCGAAGCCCCAACCCTGATTCTACGCGCTACCGATGGTTTGCTTGACAGCGGAAAAGCTGGCTTTATCCTAACTGCTGAGGGCAGCGCAAAGATGGCGCAAAATATTCAGGGTGGCGGTAAAACAGTAGATATTAACGGAACTAACCATTTCACCATTCTTATGAATGAGGGGCATGGGCGTGATGAGGTGTTGCGCCTCGTAATCAAACACTTGGAATAAGGGGGACGCGCTTGCTAAATTTTATGGTGGCTGTAATTTTGATATTCCAGCTTATCTTGCCACCATTGCTACTACCTGAACAAAAATCAACGGATACTTGCGTTGAACCGTCTCTGTTGCAATTGACGAACAGTATAGCGGGATTGCTAAAAGGAGATGGCTCACGCGGGGTAGCAGCGTTAACCGATTTCGAAGGGCTGCCGAATTTTCAGGAAGATAGCACAGTTAAAGAGATTTCCAGTGTTGACCCTACCGGGGGCAATGTGGATGCCTTTAATTTCCTCGACCGTGACCCCAACGGCGAATATGTTATTTTGGATGAACAAGGTTCAGGCTATATTTATAATTCGTGGATGACCAGCTTACCGGGTGGGGGATTGCCCGGCGGCAACATCCGTTTCTATTTCGATGGCACTACAAAGCCGCTAATTGATATTCCCGTTGCCAGTTTCTTTGATGGCACAACCGCGCCCTTTTCTGAACCTTTGAGTTTCTCAGCAGCAGTTGGCAACGCTAATGGCTGTGTTCGCTGCAAATCCACTTTTTTTAATAATTATCCGATAGGTTTTCTAAAATCGGTTAAAGTGACCTTGCAAAATGTACCCGGTTATTATCATTTTTATGTCAAGAAATATGCCTCTAATCTGGGAGTAAGCGCGTATAGCGGTAAAGAAAATCTGAGTGAGGTGCGCCGTATTTGGGGAAATAGCGGTAGTGACCCGAAAGAACCAAAGGCACAGAGAACAGTTTCCGGGCAGAAAAAGTTGTTAAATGATGGTAAGCCAGTCGCGTTATTTTCAGACCTAAGTCCGGGTTCAATCTCGGCAATTGCTTTGCGTCCAGACCGTATAAATGCAGATGTGTTGCTAAATCTGAAAATCCAGATTTTTTGGGATGATGAGCCTGAACCCTCAGTTGAAGTTCCGGTTGGTTTTTTCTTTGGCGGAGGTATGAGCTTACTCCCTTTTAGTTCCTTGATGGCAGGAATGCCGGAAAAAGGGCTATGGTATAATTATTTCCCAATGCCCTACTGGAAAAATGCCACTATACAACTGGTAAATTCAACCGCTAACCCATTGGTGGTTGCTTTTGAGTTAAGTTCAGGCACAAATATTTACCAGAAGGATACGAGCGGCTCTTTCCATGCCACTTATCGCAATACTCCTAAAACCACGCTCGGCACCGACTGGCAATTATTGAGTATCAAAGGGCGCGGGCAACTGGTAGGGGTGGTAATGAGTACCGCCTTGACAGGCGATAAGGATAGTTGGTGGGAGGGAGATGAGAGATTCTATATTGATGGCAGTCGTTCGCCTCAGATTAACGGAACAGGCACAGAAGACTTTTTCAATATGGCGTATGAGCCAAACTCATTCTGGGTTTCGCCACTATCCGGTACAACCACCAACAGCCTGAACAATAACGGAGAGCCTGACCGCGATATGAGTTGGTATCGCTGGCTAATTTCCGATTCGATTAATTTTCAGAATAGCCTTAATGCAGGTTTTGAAATCGGTCCGGTAAATGATGTTGCTGCTACCGACCGCCGAGCGGTTGCTTTCTGGTATGGCGTAACCGATTCTCCTTCTGCTATTACAGATACGCTAACTCTTGGAAATAGCGAGGATGAGAAAGCGCACGATTATAAGGTGCAAGGTCGTACTTTTCTAGGTTCACGCACTTTGCCGTATCCGGGTGACCAAAGGGTTACTTTACGCACTTTTGAGGGAGTTGCCTTCACTGGGCAGAGTTCTTTTAACGTAGAGGTCAAGCCCGAAGCAAAGGCAATTTTATTGAGACGACATACCGATGTTGGCACAGGAAATCAAGTGGCAGAGGTGCTGGTAAACGGGATTTCAGCGGGGTTGTGGCAAGACCGTTTGACCATCAAGGGCGGTGAATGGCGCGATAGTGAGTTCCTAATACCCTCTTATTTGACCAGAGGCATGGACAAACTTAACATAACAATTAAATTTGTAAGTTCTATTAAGGATTGGAACGAGTTTGGATACGAAGTCCTTTCTCTTGGCAGTAAATCACAATCGGTAAATAGCTGTCCCCGATTTTGATATAGTGCAGTATGATTCATAGAATAATGTGTTTTACAATTGGCGCATACAACCTGTCGGCAATCTGTAAAATTTCTGAGGTACCAGCAAGCTCAAAATCGCCCTGTATATAGGCATTAGCACGCAATAATTAATCGCCCTTTTTTGCTATACTGTAAAAGTTACCGTTATTTTTTGTAATAAATCTATTTTGCAGGAGTTTGAGCCTTTATGTATAGCTACGTTTCTTTTGAAGAAGCGGTAAAAGTAATCAAATCTAGAGACAGGGTTTATATTCATTCAATCTCGGCAGCGCCTCAACGCTTGATAGATGCAATGACCGCTAGAGCGCCGGAATTAAAAGGTGTCGAAATAATTCACCTTCACACCGAAGGAACCGCACCGTATGCAGCCCCCGAATTAGCCGAAAGCTTTCACACTAATGCCCTTTTTGTGGGACCAAATATGCGTAAAGCAGTTGAGTCAGGTCAGGCTGACTATACCCCCGTGTTTCTAAGTGAAGTGCCTAATCTATTCCGCCGCAATATTCTACCGTTAGATGTGGCAATGGTACAGGTTTCCCCGCCAGATAAACATGGC
>Ga0194047_10000498_pt1 | contig 26494 bp, 26 predicted proteins | sample JunL225m_MetaG_2_FD_160070 | JGI IMG/M metagenome (GOLD analysis project Ga0194047, IMG submission 160070) | Anoxic zone freshwater microbial communities from boreal shield lake in IISD Experimental Lakes Area, Ontario, Canada - Jun2016-L221-5m | ecosystem: Environmental > Aquatic > Freshwater... | reverse complement strand
TTAAATGGCTACGATCATTTGGGTTGTAACTTGGCCAATTAGCTAAAGCTAAAATTTCACCCGTTTGGACATCAATTACAACTGCCCCTCCGGCTTTAGCATGGTGTTGTTCGACCGCATTTTTCACGGCGTTATAGGCTAAGTATTGAATCTTGCTATCAATCGACAACTGCAAATCTTTCCCATTTTGGGGTAATTGCAAAATTGCCATTTCCTCAACCACTCGGCCCAATCGATCAACTACCACTTTACGTTTGCCCGAATGACCCGCTAATTCATTTTGATGCGATAACTCCATCCCTTCTTGTCCGCGATCTTCAACATTCGTAAACCCAACGACATGCGCCATTGCCTCGCCTTCGGGATAATATCGGCGATAAACATTATTAATAGCAATTCCCGGTATTTCTAATTGCTTAATGGCTTGAGCAACTTGGGGCTCAACTTGACGCTTTAAAAAAATTTGCGTGCGCTCATCACGTAATTTTTTCCGTAAGTCAGGTTCGCTAATTTGTAACAGCTGGGCTAATTGGCGAATTTTTTCGGGCGCAAGATCATCGGGTACTACATCGTTATAAGCAATAATTGCTTTTGCTTCTAAGCTCGTTGCAATCACTTGCCCATTTCGGTCTAATATTTTTCCGCGACTCGCTGATAGCTCCAGTTCACGTTGTGTCCCTTTAATTGCTTTCGCTTCGTAAAAGGCGTTGCCTGGGCCCTGAATCCATAACGCCCGCAGCAACAACATCATGAAAGCAAAAAATAATAAAAACAACATGAGGCGTGAGCGCCACATCGGTAGGCGAAGTACCAAATTCGGCGAAGTAGAAAAACCGAGCGGCTTCACTGCGTATCCTTCAAATACAAAGTTCGATCGGGTGTAATCGGTAACATACGCAATTGATTACGAGCGCTATCTTGAATACGCGCTGACTTTGATAAGGTACGCTGATCGTATTCCAAACGCAGGGCTTCTTGATTTAAACGGCGCTCTTCCATTTGGGCACGTTCTATAGCGATAAACAACTTACGTGCTTTCTGCTGCGCCGCCACTAATGACAAAGCACAGATTAAAAGTAAAGCGAGCAAGGTAAGCGTGGCACGATTCATTCGTCAATGCCCTGCTTTTCCGCAACGCGCATCACTGCTGAACGTGCGCGGGGATTTTCATTGACTTCCGCAACGCTAGGGCGCACACGGGCAATCACTTTGAGCTCTGCCTGCGGCAGATCTTTCGCACGCACGGGTAACTTTCGTGGCATTTCTACCGTGGCATGCCCCCGCATAAATTGCTTAACGATGCGATCTTCTAAAGAATGAAAGCTGATCACGACTAGGCGACCACCAGGCTTTAAGACTGTTAATGCCGCCTGTAGTCCTAACTGCAAATCGTCTAACTCACGATTAATAAAAATGCGTAAAGCCTGAAAGGTACGGGTAGCAGGATCTTGCCCTGGCTCGCGTGAACGGACTACCTTTGCAATTAATTGTGCTAAACCTAAAGTTGTTTTGGGTAAATTTTCAGCGGTGCGCTCAGCAACAATTGCGCGGGCAATTGCTGGAGCATATCGTTCTTCACCATAAATCTTTATCACTTCTGTTATTTCCTCACTACTAGCTTGTTCCAACCATTGCAGTACAGTAATTCCCTGCGAAGTATCCATACGCATATCGAGCGGGCCATCCCGACGAAATGAAAATCCCCTTGCTGCCTCTTCGACTTGTGGCGAGCTGATCCCTAAGTCGAGTAGTACACCGTCGACCGAGGCCGCTTTTGCAAACTGCGCCATCGCTGCAAAGCTGCTGTGCACGATAGTGAAACGACTGTCTGTTATGAGTTGTGCTGTGGCCAGCGCACTTAAATCTTTGTCGAAGGCTAGTAGTTGCGCTTGTGGACTGATCAGCTTGAGTAAGGCCTGAGAATGGCCACCGCGCCCAAATGTTCCGTCGATGAACACTGCATTGCTGCTCAAGTTGCCGCTGGTCAATGCTGTCACCGCCTCGGCCAGCAACACTGGGCGATGTGAATAGTTCATGGGGGCCGATCATTAAAAAGTAAATTGCTTGAGGGCCTCAGGCATGCCTTGGGCAATTGCTGCCTGCTCTTTAGTGGAGTAAGTCTGGGCATCCCATAACTCCAAATGACTACCCATCCCCAGCAAAATGATTTCGCGTTCAATGTTGGCTGCAACACGTAATTCAGGACTGATCAAAATTCGCCCTGAGCCATCAAGCTCTATTTCGGCCGCATTCCCTAAAAAAATCCGTCGCCACCAATGTGCATCCATTGGTAATTGCGCGACGCGCGAACGAAAAGCTTCCCATTCGGGACGTGGGAAAACTAATAAGCAACCATCTGGATGTTTTGTTAAGGTGACGCGACCATCACCCTGCAATAAAAGCGCGTCACGATGCTTGGCCGGCACAGACATGCGACCTTTTGCGTCTAAATTGAGAGCTGAAGCACCTTGAAACACAAATTTCCCCACTTTTTCACACTTCCTCCCACTTTAGAGGATAGGAAACTTAGGGTCAAGTCTTTTAAGGGGTTTTTTTAGTAAATTCTCTAGTAATTACAAACACTTAGCGAATTCTTTTAAGAAAATAACGGTAATAAAATACGTAAAATAAACAAGGGCTTGGAAAATATACTTGAGATTATGTCTTAGCTATTAAGCCTAATAATACCTAAAAATCGCTCAATATACTGTTTTTAAATACAGTATTCATTTAAATCTACTTTTAAATTCGGTACGCTGTTGTCGTCATTATTTTAGAAACTAGGCCCATTGTTTTTTGAATTGGCACAGGTAATTCTTTTGCACCTGCAGTCCATGCAGCTTGGCCATGCTCGATTTCATCGCGACGCATTTGATCAACAATGGCTCGCGAGCGCTCATCGTTACTGGGTAAGGTATTTAAATGATGATCTAAGTGGCGCTCAACTTGTTTTTCTGTTTCTGCGACAAAACCAAGGCTCCAATGATCTCCTGCTAAACCCGCTACTATTCCAATTGCAAAAGCACCACCATACCAAACTGGATTGAGGTAACTGGTATGCGAACCTAACTCCTTTAACCGCTCTTCACACCAGGCCATATGATCTAACTCTTCTTGACCAGCTTGGTCTAGCAGCGTCGCAATTTGGGGGTCACGAGCAAGTAATTTTTGGGCTTGATAAAGTGCTTGTGCACAGACTTCGCCAACATGGTTAATGCGCATTAAACCCGCAGCATGGGTACTTTCCTTCTGGTCCAGTGCTGGCAAATTCACAGTAGAGATAGTAGGCGAATGACTAGGGTTTGGGCGCTGCGCAACAGCCCCCCCCGCAACCGAACGAAGCGCCACATCAAATTCAATAATGAGGCGATCAGCCAAACTCAACATTTAAATCTCAACCTCGGCTTTAAAGGTTTCCTTTACCTGCAAACCTAAGTCAGCCAATAAGGCGCGGTCATATTCTGCTTCAGGGTTACTGGTAGTGAGTAGTTGCTCACCATAAAAAATAGAGTTTGCGCCTGCCTGAAAACACATGGCTTGTACTGCTCTACCAAGCTCTTGACGACCGGCCGATAAGCGAACCCTGGCACTGGGCATGGTGATGCGCGCAACGGCAATTGTGCGCACAAATTCGAGGGGATCTAAGGGTGCTTGCGCCTCTAACGGTGTGCCGACCACTGGCACCAAATGGTTGATTGGCACTGATTCTGGGTATGGGCTTAAATTCGCTAAGCGCGCTAAAAAAGCCACCCGTTGTTCGCGCGATTCGCCCATTCCCACAATTCCACCGCAGCAGACTGACATACCTGCAGCCCGCACATGATCAATCGTATCTAAGCGATCTTGATAGACCCGGGTTTGAATTACCTCAGAATAAAAATCTTCGCTGGTATCGAGGTTATGGTTATAAAAATCAAGTCCGGCAGCACTTAAGGTTTTAGCTTGCTCAGGCTCAAGCATGCCAAGGGTGGCACAAGTCTCGAGACCTAAGGCCTTCACCCCCCGAATCATCGCCACGACTTTTTCAATATCGCGATCCTTCGGCTCCCGCCAAGCCGCGCCCATACAAAATCGGTTCGAGCCGGCTGCCTTAGCTGCTTTTGCCGCAGCTAAAACTGCTTCTAGCGTCATCAGTTTGGTCGCCTCAACCCCAGTATGGTAGCGCGCCGCCTGCGGGCAATAACCACAATCTTCTGGACAGCCGCCGGTTTTAATGGAAACTAAGGTGGCTAACTCGATATCGCCCACAGGGAAATAGGCGCGGTGCGTTTCTTGCGCTCGCCAAAGCAGCTGATTAAAAGGCAGATTAAAAAGTGCTGCCACGGCATCTAAGCTCCAAGGCTCTGCCTTCACATCCGTATTACGTGCTGAAACAGCATCAATTGCAGATTGCTTCGGCAATTGAATTAATGGTTTTGTTCTGGTTTGGACTTGGGTCATCGTGTTCTATTTCCTATTTTACTGCCTATCAATATCTCTCATCATGCCATTGAGCCTATATAAAGGGCCTGTTACACAATCGACAAAAAAAGAAAAACTAGTGTTCAAATATCCCTTATGACAAATACCACTAGCGATGCGGCCTGGGTAAAGCGAAGTCTTTCAGCAGTTTGGCACCCTTGCACGCAAATGAAGCAGCATGAATTATTTCCTTTAGTAGCCATTACCCATGGAAAAGGGCCTTGGCTTTTTGATGCAAATAATAACGCTATTTTAGACGCGATTAGTTCTTGGTGGACGAATCTCTTCGGTCATGCGAATGCCCAAATTAATCAGGCCATTCAAACGCAATTAGAAAAAATTGAGCATGTGATGTTAGCGGGTTTTACGCATCCACCCGTGGTCGAGTTATCGGAAAAACTGAGTGCCTTAACCCACGGAAATTTAGGCCATGCTTTTTATGCTTCGGACGGTGCCTCTGCAGTTGAAATTGCGCTCAAAATGAGTCATCATTTTTGGCGCATTACTGGACAAGCTAAAAAACGCCAATTTGTCTGCTTAGCTAATGGCTATCATGGCGAAACTCTAGGCGCGCTCGCCGTGACTGATGTCGCTATTTTTAGACAAGCCTATGGTGATTTATTACAAACTGTCCATACCGTAATGTCGCCAGACTTACGCCAAGCACTGCCAGGCGAAACTGCTGCTGAGCTAACCCAGCGTGCGGTTGCGGATGTAGCGCAACTATTTGCGCGTGAACATGAGCATATTGCTGCCTTCATTGTCGAACCGTTAGTGCAATGCGCGGGTCAAATGGCAATGTATGCACCAAGTTATTTACAGCAAATCCGGCAGCTCTGTGATCGCTACTCAATTCATTTAATTGCCGATGAAATTGCGGTGGGGTGTGGTCGTACTGGACTTTTTTTTGCCTGTGAACATGCTGGAATTTGGCCTGATTTTTTAACCCTCTCAAAAGGCATTAGCGGTGGCTACTTACCCCTCTCGCTGTCGCTAACGACGGACACAATTTACCAAGCTTTTTATCGCGATGATGTACGAGAAGGATTTTTACATTCTCATTCTTATACTGGGAATCCACTCGCTTGTGCAGCCGCTTTAGCTAGTTTGGCTATTTTTTCCAGCGAGCAAGTGCTCGAAAAAAATCTTGGGCGTGCACGAGATTTGAATCAGGCTTTTGCGTGGGCCAAAACAGATGAGCGCATCGAGCACTTTCGTCAGCAAGGCATGATCTTAGCTTTTGATGTCAAAAATACTGCACTGCATGCGGCTGCATTAACAACCCCGTTTGCTGCTCAATTATTTCAACAGGGCTTGCAAGCTGGAGTGCTAGTACGGCCAATAGGCAATACTATTTATGTGATGCCGCCCTATATACTTAGTGCAGAAGAAACTGAGTTGATGTCTAGCAAAATTCGCAGAGCTGTTGATAAAACGCTCGCTACCGGCAAACCAACTTAATATGCACGCCCTCAAAAAAGCCCAAACCCGCCTCGCAGAGCTTGAGCAAAATCTTTTAAAGCGCAGCTTACGCACCACTACTTCGCCGTGCACACCTCATCCCACAGTAGATGGCCGTACCCTAAAGGCATTTTGCAGTAATGATTATTTGGGGTTCGCGAACCATCCTGACTTAATAGTTGCTTTGGCTGAAGGTGCCAAACTTTATGGTACTGGTAGTGGCGCTTCTCATTTAATTAGCGGGCACAGTATTGCCCATGCAAAACTTGAGGAGGCCTTAGCAAGCTTACAAGCGCCGTTTATTCCGCATGCACGCGCCTTGTTTTTTTGTACTGGATATTTAGCCAACCTGAGTGCTATTACTGCTTTGGCTAGTTTAGAAAATGAATCTGCGAGCTCAACGACAATTTATTCGGGCAAGCTCAATCATGCTTCGCTCATTGATGGGGTGCGCTTAGCCACAGCCCAAACCAAAGCTAATACCGTGATTTTTGATCATCATGATCTGCTCGACCTAGAGCGCAAGTTAGCAAGCGATACCGCCGCCCTCAAACTGATCGTGACCGACGGGGTCTTTAGCATGGATGGTGACTTAGCGCCGGTAACTGAATTACTTGCCTTAGCTGAACAGTATGACGCCCTCCTGATCGTAGATGATGCCCATGGCTTTGGTGTCCTGGGAGAAAGCGGCTGCGGAATTTTAGAAGCACTACAACTTCATTCGGCGCGACTTATTTATATTGGCACTCTCGGTAAGGCAGCGGGCATTAGTGGCGCGTTCATTTGTGGCGAATCGACCTTAATTGAATATATTTTGCAAAAAGCTCGCCCCTATATTTATAGTACTGCGACCCCGCCAGCGATCGCGCATGCATTACTACGTAGTCTGCAACTCATTACCTCTGCTGAAGGCAAACAGCGCCGTCAACAGCTAAGTCATTTAATTGCTACTTGGCAAACAGACATGGTATTTTCCAGTTGGCAAAAAATGTCATCTACTACCGCGATTCAACCGATTATTTTGGGTGAAAATAAAATCGCATTAGCAGTTGCACAGCACTTAGCTGACGCTGGCTATTGGATTCCGGCGATTAGACCACCTACCGTTCCGGCTGGTAGTGCCAGGCTACGAGTGACTTTTTCCGCAAGTCACACGATTACGGAATTACGAGAACTCATCAGTACCCTCCAGCAAATTGAATTGACGGTATTAGCAAGCAATGCTCAATAAAATAAATTCTCATTACTTTGTAACTGGCACCGATACCGAGATTGGTAAAACGCTGGTCGCTGGTGCGTTGATTTTGCTCTTGCGGGAACATTTTGAACGTGTTGCGGGTTTTAAACCAGTTGCAGCGGGAATGTATCGGAATACCAATGATCAATTGGTAAATGAAGATATAGAAACCCTGATGCTCGCCTCCGGCCTCTCAATCCCGGCATCCGAATTATGTGCATATCAGTTGCAGCAAGCTGTTGCCCCACATTTAGCAGCAGCGCAAATGGGTATTGAACTGAAGTGCAATGTAATGCTCACCGCGTATCAACGCTTAAGCCAACAAGTTAATGCGGTGATCGTTGAGGGTGCCGGTGGTTTTTTGGTGCCATTGAACACCACAATGAATTTGGCTGATCTGGTCGAGTTGCTAGACATACCCCTAATCCTGGTAGTTGGCATGCGGCTGGGTTGCCTTAATCATGCCTTGCTTACAGTAGCAGCAATTGAGCAGCGTGGTCTTAAGCTAGCAGGCTGGGTTGCAAATAGCTTACAACCGCAGATGCCCCTTCTTACAGAAAATATTAAGAGCCTAGAGGAGCGTATTGCTGCCCCGCTCCTAGGCGTGATTGATTGTTTACCGCCTGAGCTCCAAAAATACGGAAATACCCCTTATTCCTTATCTACCTTAGAGTTTGCTAAAAAATCCCTCAAACTACCCTAAATAATGCAAAAAATTGCGCTAAACAGAGCATCATTCGGCACTTTCAGCTAATATGAAAGCATGCAACTACTTCCCGAAATACTTGCTTCCACAGATGAGATTCAGGTCATCCGCCGTAATATTCATGCCCACCCTGAACTCCGTTTTGAAGAAAACCTCACTGCTGATTTAGTCGCTGAGGCTCTGTCAAGCTGGGGCATTCCGATTGTTCGCGGCATGGGTAAAACTGGCGTCGTAGGTCGCTTAGATGGAGCGCTTGGGCCTGGAAAGATGATTGGCCTACGCGCCGATATGGATGCCTTGCCACTGCAAGAACACAATACCTTTGCCCATGCCTCACGTCACGCCGGCAAGATGCATGCTTGTGGCCATGATGGTCATACTGCGATGCTCTTGGGTGCGGCTCAATATTTATCGAATCATCGCGACTTTAAGGGTAGTGTCATTTTCATTTTTCAGCCCGCCGAAGAAGGGGGTGGTGGTGCGCGTGAAATGATTAAAGATGGTCTCTTTAAACAATTTCCCTGTGATGCCGTTTTTGGTTTACATAACTGGCCCGGTATTCCCGTTGGTGATTTTGGTGTCACTGTGGGACCCATGATGGCATCGAGTAACGCCTTTCAAATCACTGTTAAGGGTCGCGGTGGGCATGCCGCTTTGCCGCACAATAGTGCCGACCCAATAATTGCGGGCGTCAATATCGTCCAAGCCTTACAAAGTATTATTACGCGCAATAAGCGCCCAGTAGATGCTGCAGTCTTATCGATCACCCAATTTCATGCAGGTGAAACTAGCAATGTGATTCCTGATAGCGCTTTTATTGGCGGCACGGTACGCACCTTTACGCTAGAAGTACTTGATCTAATTGAAACCCGGCTGCGTGAAATTACCCATGGTGTTGCGGGCGCCTTTGATTGCTCTGCTGAGATTGAATTTATCCGCAACTATCCGCCACTCATCAATCATCAACAAGAAGTTGATTTTGCAGTCAGCGTAATCACCGATTTAGTTGGGGCGGGGCACGTCGATACCCAAATTGATCCAACGATGGGTGCAGAAGATTTTGCTTTTATGGTCTTAGAAAAGCCGGGTTGCTATGTATTCCTTGGAAATGGTGACGGCGATCATCGGGCAGTTGGTCACGGCATGGGTCCGTGCCAGTTACATAATCCCTCTTATGATTTTAATGACGCCCTTATTCCTGTTGGGGTTAGTTACTGGGTTAAGCTAGCACAACGATTTTTGGCTTAACGCGGCAATAGAAGCCAGGCTTGACCTGCTTGTTTCATACGTCCGGCGAGCTCGCCTGCCGCCTCACCGCTACCCCAATAATAATCTGCCCGCACTGCGCCGACAATTGCGGTGCCCGTATCTTGCGCCATCACTAAGCGTTGCAGTATTTGTGTACTTGAAGGACGAGTAGTCGATAAGAATACGGGGGCTCCAAGTGGTAACGAGCGTAGATCAACTGCAATACTGCGCTCCGCAGTGAGCGGAACTCCCAAGGCGCCAATTGGCCCAAGATCGGCCGCAACATTACTCGGTAAAATTTTAAAAAATACAAAGCGCGGGTTGGCATTTAACATTTCTTCAACTCGATTGGGATTGTTCCGCGCCCATTGTTGAATGCCCTGCATCGTCGCTTCACTACGCGTGATGTAACCTTGATTTAATAACCACTGGGCAAATGATTTGAAGGGCTGATCATTAGTGCCAGCAAAGCCTAAACGCAATACTTGACCATCATTTAAACGAATCTTGCCCGAACCTTGGATCTGCATAAATGCGGCGGCTACTGGATCTTGCACCCATGCCAGCTCGCTACCCGTTAAGCTATTTGCACTCATTAATTGGGCCCGCGTAGGCGCTGGATTAGGCTTGACCTTCTCCCATGCTTTGGGATAGGCATATAAAGGCACTGAAAATACGGATGTACGCTGGCGCGAACCATTCATGACGGGCTCGTAATAACCCGTGACTAAACCAGAATTATTGTTATTACTTAAGGCAGAAGTTTCATATGCTTGAAAATTCGTTTCAAAATACCGTCGAATTGCGCTCCCATCTTCTGCGGCAATACCGTTGACCTTTGCGCAGACTTGAGCCCACTGCACCTCACTTTTGCGTTTTCGTAAAGCCTCACAACTTTTTAACCACGCCGGCCATGCCTGGGTGAAATCATCGGTCTGCCAACCGCTAATTTGCTGCCAATCAACCGGCTTAAAGCCCGTGATCGCTGAGGTATATGGGGCATTACCCAAACTAGAAGTTGTACTTCTGTTAGCGGGTATCTGGTTATTTGCGGTTCGCGTGGATGGTGTTGAGCAAGATGTTAATAATAAGATGCTGGTACAGGCTAAGATACTCAGGAAACTGGAAACTACCATGCTCGCGAATTTATTTGATACATACCCTTCTTTATTATTTCTGCTCGAGGCCTTACTTGCCCTGGGCCTTTTGTTATTCATTGTTTTTTGGACTGGCTCTGGGCGCAAAGACTAGGCCCCAACTTAATGCAAAGTTCTGGGCATCACTAGCGCAAACTCAGGAATAGGCGCCTGAAAAAACTGGGCCTCCTCGGTAACGCAGAAATACTCCCCACGCATCGTGCCTGCGGGGGTCGGCAAAGTCGCCCAACTGGTGTATTCAAACTGTTCGCCAGCGCGTAACAGGGGTTGTTGGCCAACGACACCCAAGCCCCGTACTTCCTGAACATCGCTATCGCCGTCGGTAATAAACCAATGGCGTGCAATCAGTTGCACACTGGTTTGGCCGGTATTCCGAATCGTAATGGTATAGGCAAAGGCAAATTGCCGATTATCTGGGTCGGACTGTTCTGGCAAATACTGGGTTCGCACCGTAATACTGATTTCATGTGACTTCATGCACGAATTCTGCTCTATCCTTGGGCCAACTGCAAGCTAGAATCTAGGGATGGCTAGTCAAAATACCCCCCTTGTCATTGCGCCGTCAATTTTATCGGCTGATTTTGCCTGTCTCGGCGCTGAGGTTCAGGCGGTTTTAAAGGCTGGCGCCGATTGGATTCACTTTGATGTGATGGACAACCACTTTGTGCCTAATTTAACTATTGGCCCTTTAGTTTGTGAGGCTATTCGTCCTCACGTCCTCAAAGATGGGCGCCCTGCCATGATTGATGTGCACCTCATGATCGAACCAGTTGAGCGCATTATTCCTGACTTTGCCAAAGCGGGAGCGAATCTGATTAGCTTTCATCCTGAAGCTAGTAAGGATGTGGCAAAAACGCTGCAATTGATTCGAGACAATGGGTGTCAAGCTGGCTTAGTACTGAATCCCGCAACCCCCATTGAGGTGCTCACGTCATACCTAGAGCTAGTTGACTTGGTGTTGCTGATGTCGGTTAATCCCGGTTTTGGCGGTCAGGCATTTATGCCCAGTACGCTGGAAAAAATTAAGCAGGTGCGGCAACTACTAGATATTCACTGCACTCAAACTGGCCAAGAGATTCGACTCGAGGTGGATGGTGGCATTAAAGTCGATAACATCGGGGCAATTGCCGCTGCAGGCGCAAATACATTTGTTGCTGGTTCGGCTATTTTTGGGCAAGCAAACTACGCCGAGATTATTGCGACCATGCGGAGCGAATGCGCGCAAGCGCTGGGTCAGACCTAATGCAAAAAGCAGAATTTTTGGCCCTAGCGCAAGCAGGTTTTAATCGTATTCCAGTCATTCAAGAAGTGCTTGCCGATTTAGAAACGCCAGTATCTCTCTATCTCAAACTGACACAAGCCTGTGGGCAAAAAAATTCTTACCTCTTAGAGTCTGTCATTGGAGGCGAACGCTTTGGGCGCTTCTCTTTCATCGGCTTGCCCGCAAAAACCTTGCTTAAAACAGTAGGCACTCCGCAAAAACCGCTCACCCAAATTATTACTAATGACGTCGTGGTGGAAACGAATGACGACAACCCCTTAGATTTTATCGATGCCTATTTCAAGCGCTTTAAGGTTGCCTTAAAGCCAGGTCTACCCCGATTCTGTGGCGGCTTAGCGGGTTATTTTGCTTACGATACGGTCCGCTATATTGAACCCCGTTTAGCACAACACCATTTGCCTGATGAATTGGCTTTACCTGATATTCAATTATTACTTACCGAAGAATTAGCCGTCATCGATAATGTACTTGGCCGAATTTATCTCATTGTTTATGCGGATCCAGCCCAAACTGATGCCCTGGCTCAGGCCGAAAATCGCTTACATGAATTACGCGCTCTTCTCGATCAACCCATCACTTTGCAGCCATCAGAACCGAGCAAGAAAACCGAATTAATTCGCAAATTTAAACAAGCCGATTTTGAAGCTGCAATTAGCAAAACGAAAGAGTACATCTTGGCAGGCGACTGTATGCAGGTGGTGATCGGACAACGCATTTCGAAACCCTATACAAATTCACCGCTTGAACTCTACCGTGCACTTCGCTCATTAAATCCCTCCCCTTATATGTATTTTTATGATTTTGGCGACTTTCAGGTAGTCGGCTCATCTCCCGAAATACTGGTTCGACAAGAGCCGCGTGACACCCAAAAAATAGTCACCATTCGGCCTTTAGCTGGCACGCGTCCGCGCGGCGCGACTCCCGATGAAGACGAACGGCTAGCACGTGAACTTTTAGCCGATCCCAAAGAAATTGCCGAGCATGTCATGCTCATCGATTTAGCACGTAATGACGTCGGTCGTATTGCGCAAACTGGAACGGTTAAGGTAACTGACTCCATGGTGATTGAAAAATATTCTCATGTACAGCATATTGTTAGCTCGGTTGAGGGCGCCTTAAAAGAGGGGATGAGTAATATGGACGTACTCCGTGCCACTTTTCCTGCCGGCACTTTATCTGGCGCCCCTAAAATTCGGGCAATGGAAATTATTGATGAAATGGAAATAGTGAAGCGTGGCGTATATGGCGGCGCTGTTGGCTATCTTTCATTTACTGGAGATATGGATGTAGCGATTGCCATTCGTACGGGCATTATTCGCGCTGGCGTTTTACATTCTCAGGCCGGAGCTGGGGTCGTCGCTGATTCAAATCCGACCTCTGAATGGCGTGAAACTGAAGCCAAAGCGCGCGCTGTCTTGATGGCTGCTGATTTAGTCCAAGGGGGTCTTAATGCTCTTGATGATTGATAACTATGATTCGTTTACTTACAACCTAGTGCAATACTTTGCCGAACTTGGGGAAGAAGTACGCGTAGTTCGTAACGACGAAATTAGCGTTGCTGATATTCCACAAACAGGAGCCAAGCGAATTTGTATATCACCTGGACCGTGCAGCCCAAATGAGGCTGGTATTTCCGTGGCTACTATTCAAGCCTTTGCCGGCAAAATTCCAATCTTGGGCGTTTGTCTTGGTCATCAAGCTATTGGTGAAGCATTTGGCGGGAATATTATCCGTGCGCAAAAAGTCATGCATGGCAAAACTGACTTAATTCAACATACCGGTGTTGGTGTCTTTAGCGATTTGCCAAATCCGTTTACGGTAACGCGTTATCACTCGCTTGCCATTGAGCGCAGTAGCCTACCTGCTTGTTTAGAAATTAGCGCTACCTCCGCCGATGGTGAAATTATGGGAGTACGGCATCGCGAATATTTAATTGAGGGTGTGCAATTTCATCCCGAATCTATTTTGTCAGAGCAAGGGCATGCTTTATTAAAAAACTTTTTACGCCTTAGCGCTTAACTTATTATTAGTCCTAATGAATTCGCCCTTCACTCCCCAACAAGCAATTCAACGCTGCCTCGATCATGGTGAACTAAGTCACCTAGAAATGCTCACGATGATGCGCTTAATTATGGGTGGCGCACTTTCGCCGGTCCTTACGGCAGGCTTCTTAATTGCCTTACGCGCTAAACAAGAAACAGTTGGAGAAATTACTGCAGCGGCCCAAGTCATGCGTGAATTTGTTACCCCAGTGACAGTAAGTCCTGCAGATCATTTGGTAGATGTCGTAGGAACAGGCGGCGATGGTGCGCAAACTTTTAATATTTCTACAGCTGCAATGTTTGTCGCCTCTGCCGCTGGAGCAAAAATTGCTAAACACGGTAACCGTAGTGTCAGTAGCAAATCGGGAAGCGCCGATGTTCTAGAAGCACTTGGAGTCAATTTACAACTCTCACCAGCGCAAGTCGCGCAATGTATTGAAAAAATAGGCGCTGGCTTTATGTTTGCCCCTAATCACCATCCTGCTATGAAAAATGTGGGTCCAGTTAGAAAAGAACTCGGTGTACGCACAATTTTTAATATTTTAGGTCCGCTGACCAATCCTGCCAATGCAAAACATATGCTAATGGGCGTCTTTCATCCCGAATTAGTTGGCATTCAAACTCGGGTCTTACAAAATCTTGGTATGAAGCATGCCTTAGTAGTTTATGGTCGCGATGGCTTAGATGAAATTTCCTTGCAAGGACCAACCCTCATTGGCGAATTAAAAGATGGTCAAGTGCGCGAGTATGAAATTAATCCGCTCGATTTTGGATTAAAACTAAGCCCTACAAACGCTTTTCAAGTGACCAATGCCGCCGAATCAAAAGCGATTATCTTGGGTGTTTTAGACCCTACTGCGAGCGCTGATTTTTATGCTGCGCGCGAGATTGTTTGTCTGAATGCAGGAGCTACACTTTATGTGGCAGACTGTGTCCCCGATATCGCCAGTGGTTTTATCTTGGCGCAAAAAATGATTGCTACTGGGGCGGCACAAAATAAACTAGCTGCTTTTGTTTCTGCTACGCAGAACCCGAATTAAGTATTAGTTCAATTTATTATGAGCGATATTCTGACTACGATTGTGGCTACTAAACGCCAGGAAGTCCTTACTGCGCAAGCGCTTGTTACGCTTGCCCAACTGCGGTCTTTAGTTGAACGCCAGCAAAGTAATACCGACTTTCAGCCCCGCGGCTTTACCCAAGCAATTAAACGTACAATTTTGACCGGCGGTTCTGCTGTCATTGCTGAAATAAAAAAAGCTAGCCCTAGCAAAGGGGTGCTACGAGAGAATTTTGAACCCAGTGCAATTGCTAAATCGTATGCAGAACATGGTGCCGCTTGTTTATCGGTTTTAACTGATGTAAATTATTTTCAGGGTTGTTCGGCATATCTTGAGGCTGCTAGAAGTGCCTGTACGCTGCCAGTCCTACGTAAAGATTTCACCATTGATGTTTATCAAGTCTATGAAGCAAGAGCAATGGGTGCTGATGCCATTTTACTTATTGTGGCAGCGCTTGATCTCAAGCAAATGCAAGATTTAGAAGCTTGCGCCCTCGCGTTGGGACTCGATGTCTTAGTTGAAGTACACAATCGCGAAGAACTCGATTTAGCTTTACAACTAAAAACGCCCCTACTAGGAATTAATAATCGCAACTTAAAAACCTTTAATGTGTCTTTGCAAACCACACTTGATTTACTACCTCATATTCCTAGCGACAAGTGCATTGTGACCGAGTCGGGAATTTTGCAGCGCTGTGATGTAGAGCTGATGAGAGCCAATCGAGTGAACGCATTTCTGGTTGGTGAAGCTTTTATGCGCGCGCCCGAGCCTGGGCTTGCGCTAAGCCAAATCTTTGCTTAAACGTTAAACAAGAAATTCAATACATCGCCATCTTTGACGACATACTCCTTGCCTTCTGCACGCATTTTACCGGCCTCTTTTGCGCCAGCTTCGCCTTTGTATTGAATAAAATCTGCGTATGAAATTGTTTGTGCACGAATAAAGCCGCGCTCAAAATCAGTATGAATGACACCTGCCGCTTGTGGCGCAGTGGCACCCACGGCAATTGTCCAAGCGCGTACCTCTTTCACGCCTGCCGTGAAATAGGTTTGTAAGCCCAGCAAAGAATATGCCGCGCGAATAACCCGATCTAAGCCAGGCTCACTCATTCCTAAATCAGTCAAAAATTCGGTTTTATCTGCTTCATCTAAATCGGCAATTTCAGCCTCAATTGCTGCGCAAACTGCTACTACTGGCGCGCCCTCTTTAGCAGCATGATTTTTAACTGCATCTAAATAGGGATTATTTTCAAAGCCATCTTCCTTCACGTTAGCCACATACATCGTTGGCTTTGCGGTGATTAAGCATAGGGGTTTTAAAAGGGCCTTTTCATCTTCGCTGAATGCCAAGCTACGAACTGGTTTAGCTAAGTCTAGTTGCGCCTGTACTTTAGTCAAAACTGCAACCAAGGCAGCCGCCTCTTTATCGTTCCCCGATTTTGCAGCTTTACTTGAGCGATTAAGGACTTTTTCCACTGTTGCTAAGTCGGACAAGGCTAATTCAGTGTCAATCACCTCTATATCTGAAATGGGATCAATTTTGCCGGCGACATGGACCACATTTGCATCGTCAAAACAACGGACGACATGGGTAATGGCATCGGTTTCGCGAATATTTGCTAAAAATTGATTGCCCAAGCCTTCGCCTTTTGAGGCGCCAGCAACAAGACCGGCAATATCCACAAATTCCACTACTGCCGGGAGGATGCGTTCTGGAACAACTATCGCCGCCAAGCCTTGTAAGCGGGTATCGGGCACCTCCACAATGCCAACATTGGGCTCGATAGTACAAAAAGGATAATTTTCTGCCGCAATACCAGCTTTGGTAAGGGCATTAAATAAGGTTGATTTGCCGACATTAGGCAGGCCGACGATGCCACATTTTAAAGACATAGGGCTATTGTAAAGGGGCTTTTTCGCTATCATCAGTACATGAGCTCATTACCACCCTCTTTTAATCCACATCAATTTGATATTGCGGTGGTTGGTGCTGGGCTGATTGGCAAAGCAACTGCCCTTGGATTAGCCCAACTGGGGCTCTCTACCGTGCATATTGCGCCCGATCTATCCCAGTCTAGTGCTGCCCCAGCGGCAGGCCAATGGAGCCAACGGATTTATGCTTTTTCTTCCAGCACCCAAGCCCTCCTAAAAAAAATTCAAGTATGGGATGCGCTTGATTTAAGCCGTTTTCAAGTCGTTAGGGATATGCGCATTTTTGGTGATCGGCAGGGTCCCCAAGATCAATTGCATTTTTCAGCTTTTGAAGCTGGTACAGCGCAACTAGCTTGGATCGGCGAGGCAAACTTAATTGAGCAAACATTAGATCAGGCTAGCCGCTTTCAAAACAAACTTGAACGGCTGGATGCTACCGTCACCCAAATGACATTTGCAGAGACCGAAGCTAAATTGACGCTCGACAACCAAGTGGAAATTCGGGCCAAATTGGTCATTGGCGCAGATGGTGCACGTTCGAGCATCCGCGAATTTGCTGGTATTACTGCCCAACACGAGGATTACCAACAAAGCGCTGTAGTCGCCAATTGGAACAGCGATTTGCCCCACCTCGAAACTGCCAATCAATGGTTTTTAGAAGGCGGCGACATTCTGGCGATGTTGCCGCTACCAGGCAAACAAGTATCCATGGTTTGGTCTACCTCACCTGAAAATGCCGACGCCTTATTAAAGCTCAATGAGGCCGAATGGCAGTTGCGCTTTGCTGAATTAGCCCAGGGCGCGGTGCACGCTACCCTAGGAAATTTGCGTTTCAATTCTGTGCCGGCAGCCTTCCCCTTGAGTAAAATTCGAGCCGCACGATTAATTGGACCTGCGCAAAATCCCCAAGTCATCTTAGTCGGTGATGCCGCGCATGTGATGCACCCCTTAGCGGGGCAGGGCCTTAACCTAGGTTTACGCGATGTTGCTACGCTCTTGCAAGTGCTTGAAAACCGCGAGTCTTTTCGTCTTATCAATGATCCGCTATTGTTGCGGCGCTATGAACGCGAGCGTCAAGGCGATACTAGCGCCCTACTTTGGGTTACCGATCGTTTGAAAAAATTGTTTGGCGCCCAAAGTACTTTCGAGCAAGGTTTGCGCAATTGGGGCCTCGGCTTAGTCAATCGTAGTCATCTATTAAAACGCCGCTTAATTCATCAGGCTTTAGGAGAAAATCATTTTGAATAGAATTCTTACTGCACAATTTCTACGTATTTTTTATTACCCAATACTGCTCTTGCTATCGATATCCCAAGTAAATGCGCAAAGTGCTCCCGTTAAGGCATCTGCTCCAGTCGTGAGCGCTGCCCCAAGTGTCGTTATTACGCCTGGTAACGTCGAACGCACAATTAAAGCCGAATTACAAAAAAAATTAGGCACGTCTGCCAATGTGAAAGGGGTGGTTCCCACCCCAGTAGCAGGAATTTATGAGGTTCAGGTAGGTAATGAAATTGTCTATACCGATGCCACTGCAAAATACTTGATTCAGGGTAATTTGCTTGAATTAGCCAGCGGTAAAAATTTAACTGAGATACGTCAATCCGATTTAAACCGCATTCGCTGGGCAGATCTTTTGCCTAGCAATGCCATCAAGGATGTTCGAGGCAATGGCAGCAGACAATTAGCAATTTTTGCCGACCCGAATTGTGGCTACTGTAAGCGACTTGAAAAGGCCCTGCAACCCCTCGATAACATCACAATTTATACCTACCTAATACCTATTCTATCGCCTGACTCAACCCAAAAATCAAAACAGATTTGGTGCGCTACCGACCCCTTAAAAGCTTGGCATGATTGGATGATTAACGGTATCTCACCAACGGGTAAAGCAGATTGCGCTACCCCAATTGAAAAAAACCAAGCGCTAGCGAAAACCTATTCGGTTACGGGTACACCGACATTATTTTTTACCGATGGCAGTCGCATTCCTGGAGCAGCACAAGTAAGCGATATCGAGAAAAAATTAGCCTCCTTAAAATAAGTCAACACTGAGCAACCATGTCGTCCTCAACTCTACGCCCAACTTTAAATGCAGATGACCCTTTTGCAATTGAATACACCATTTGGCCAGCTGATTTAAGCGGGCATCGCTTTCAAGTTAATTTATGCATTCTTAGTCCCCATCCTGAGGGGCAAATATTGCAGATGCCCGCATGGATTCCAGGCAGCTATCTAATCCGTGACTTTAGTAAACAGATAGAAACGCTAACCGCTTTTGCTCGCACTGGATCAAACCTTAAACCATTGAAATTAGAGCGGCTTGATAATGATCGCTGGCAATTGCCCCCAGTAGATGGGCCGGTAGAAGTGAATGCCACCATCTACGCTTTTGATCCCTCCATACGCACTGCCTATTTAGATCAGGAGCGGGGATTTTTTAATGCGAGTAGTCTCTGCTTGGCAGTAAACGGTCAAACCGACTTACCTTGCTCGCTTATCCTAGTACCACCTCAACAAAATCTGAAGCAAGCAAATGAGTGGCAGGTACAAACTACTTTAGCGAGCGCCAAAGTAGATGCACAGGGGTTTGGTTTTTATTTAGCCCGCAACTATGATGATTTATTAGATCATCCCTTTGCCTTAGGCCAATTTCAGTTAGTCCACTGGCGCTCAGGAGGTGTGCGGCACACCATGGCGATTCAAGGTTGCCGACTACCAATTGATGCGAAACGCCTTGGTAACGACCTGCAAGCAATATGCACTACTGCAATTAATTTCTTTGAGCCCAAAACCCAAAAACCCCCGTTCACCAATTACCTGTTTTTGGTGAACGCAGTTCTTGCTGGCTACGGCGGACTTGAACATCGTAATAGTTCAGCGCTGTTATGCCAACGCGAACAAATTCCCCAACTTAATGCCGTGCTTGATGAATCTGCCTACCGTGAATTTTTGGGCTTATGTAGCCATGAGTATTTTCATGCTTGGCTGGTTAAGCGTATTCAAGCAAAAGTGTTTCAACCCTATCGCCTAGACCAACGTACGCATACGCGCCTACTCTGGCTCTTCGAAGGCTTTACTAGTTATTACGATGATTTACTGCTTTTGCGCAGTAAGCGCATCACACTTAAAACCTATCTCGAGTGTGTGGCAAATAACTGGAATAGTGTCTTGCGCGGCTCAGGACGGCATAAGCAAAGTCTAGCCGACAGCTCTTTTGACGCTTGGACAAAATTTTATCAAAGCGATGAAAATACCCCTAATGCCGTAGTCAGTTATTACGCTAAAGGCGCAATGCTCGCTTTAGGTCTTGATTTATTAATCCGCCATTTTTCGCAGCAACGTAAATCATTAGATGATGCAATGCGCCTGCTCTGGAAGTGGCATGGCCGCACTCAAAAAGGCCTTCCTGAAGACGGACTAGATGCAATTATGTTAGTACTCTTAGGGCCAGAATTTGCTAAGCCTTGGAAAGATTTTAAAGCGCGTTATATTAACGGCACTGAAGATATTCCTTTAGAAGAATGGTTTGATCCGCAAATTATTCGCGTCAAACTAAAAACCCTTTCCCATACTGAACAACTTAAGCTCGATTTTGGCTGTCGTTTTATTGACGCACAAGGATGGCTCAAAATTACCCATGTATTTGATTCAGGCTTTGCTCAAATAGCAGGACTTGCACCAAACGATTTACTCGTTAGCATCAATGAGCAACGCATCACTGTTTCGCGCTGGAATAGCATACTCAATCAACTCAAACTTGGTGAACGCATTCGCATTCGCTACTTTCGTCAAGATCTTGAACACGAGACCCGGCTGCAATTAAAAATAGTCGAGCCCATCGCTCAATACCAATTGCTGCCGAGCAATGAGAAATTTAACTGACGCGATACCTTTATCGTGGCGTGACTTATTGCGGGATTATTTGCAGTCATCGGCCTGGCAAGATTTACAGTCTCGTCTCCAGGCTGAAATTGCCTTGCATCCCCAAACGATTTGTCCGGCCCCTGAATTTTTTTTTAAGGCCCTTGAACTGACTGCGGTAGACCAAGTAAAGGTAGTCATTCTCGGTCAAGACCCATATCACTCGCCTGGCTTAGCCCAAGGATTAGCCTTCTCGATTCCTGCGGAGATTGCCATGCGCTCAAAACAGTTTCCCAGCTCCTTACGTAATATTAGTAAAGCACTAGCGCTTGAGGGGCTGGGCTCACTAAAACATGGTGACCTTAGCCATTGGGCTAAACAAGGCGTGCTATTACTCAATACAGCCTTGAGTGTGCGTCTTGGTGAACCAACTAGCCATACCCATTTGGGCTGGAGCAGTCTACTTGATCAGCTTATTCTGCAGCTAGCAAAGCAACGCCCCAATTTAGTCTGGCTCTTATGGGGGGCTCATGCGCAAGCTAAATTACCGCTAATTGAGCGTCCAGAGACTGACACACAGCCCTTGATTTTGCAAGCCTCACACCCGTCAGGCCTAGGAGTTTATAAAACCGCAAAACCGTTTTTACAGGCCGACAATACTGGCAGCTGCAGACACTTTATACAAACTAATCAATGGCTGCAGAAGCTGGGTAAAGTGGAAATTCGCTGGACTAGCGAGTAAAAGCTACATAGATTGCCGCTGCCAACCACGCTGCCACGATAGCGACCAACCACTCGAGCATTTGACCTGGCTTTACAAGGGCTCCTAGTAAAGCCAAAAAAGAACCCCCCCAGGCCCCCACAATCCCGGCGCTGATCGCGCCAACCACACCTTTAATGCGCCCTAAGCCCTGGCTCGATGGCGTTTTTCGTGCGGGATAAAAGTACCAGGCCGACCAGCCTACGGCACCCCCAAGCAACAGAAAAGCTAAAAACCCCATCACTATCCCCATTAATAAGCCATCATATCTATAATCAGCAACATGAAGCTGCTGACACTAGGCATCAATCATCACACAGCGCCAGTGGCAGTTCGGGAAAAGGTCGCTTTTGATCCTGAATCTCTCCAAGAAGCGCTCCACGATTTACGCTCGCACCTCAGCAGCGTAAATAGCTCGCACCTGCCCGAAGCAACCATTTTATCGACTTGCAACCGCACTGAGCTTTACTGTGCTGCTAATGATGCTAAGTCTGAAGTTTTACTGCACACCGCAACTTTCGATTGGCTGGCTAAAAGCCAAAAATTGGCGCCCAGCGCTTTAGAGCCACACCTGTATTCTCTGCCGCAATCGGATGCCGTCAGACACGCTTTTCGGGTGGCATGTGGACTTGATTCGATGGTGATCGGTGAAACCCAAATATTGGGGCAAATGAAAGATGCTGTGCGGACCGCTAATGAAGCCGGCACTTTGGGTACCTATCTCAATCAATTGTTTCAAAAAACGTTCGCAGTTGCTAAAGAAGTGCGTGGCTCAACCGAAATTGGTGCGCATTCAATTTCGATGGCTGCAGCTTCAGTTCGTTTAGCAGAGCGGATTTTTGAAAAACTAGCAGAGCAGAAAATTTTATTTATCGGCGCAGGTGAAATGATTTCACTTTGCGCTACCCATTTTGTGGCTCGCCAACCTGCCCTTGCTGCAGTTGCTAATCGTACCCTCGAGCGTGGTCAAGACTTAGCAGATGCAATTTCTGCACAGGGAATTCAAGCAGAAACTTTACGCCTCTCTGAATTACCAAGTCGACTGCATGAATTTGACATTATTATTTCCAGCACCGCTAGCACGCTACCGATTATTGGCCTGGGAATGGTCGAAAGCGCACTCAAACTCCGGCGACGTAAGCCGATGGTAATGATTGATCTGGCAGTACCGCGTGATTTTGAACCAGAAATTGCTCGCTTAAACGATGTGTATTTATATACCGTTGACGATCTTGGGGCAATGATTCAAACGGGAACCTCACTCCGTTTAGCGGCGGTTGATCAAGCCGAAGCAATCATTACCGATCGCGTAGGTAATTTTATGCATTGGCTGCAAGGCCGTGATGCTGTCCCTTTGATTCAAGATATTCAACAGCGTGGTGAACATCTTCGGCAAATCGAATTAGAGCGGGCAATGAAACGTTTAATGCGGGGCGATGATCCGCTTGAAGTTTTAAATCTGATGGCGCAAGGCTTAACCAATAAATTCTTACATGGCTCATTGCACGCCTTACAACATGCTAATGGTGCAGAACGGGATGCCCTAATTAAACTCTTGCCCAAGTTGTTTATTGAACATGCAGGTGCCCATGGCACCGATCATCATCCAGAATCTACCAGCGACTACAAACCCGCCAAGCCAAAACATTAGATGAAACCCAGCATGCGGGCCAAGCTGGTGCATCTAGATACCCGTTTGGCTGAACTTAACTCCCTGCTTACCTCCTCTGAGTCAACTAAGGATATGGACTCCTATCGTAAGTTGACACGAGAGCATGCAGAAATTGCTAGCGTAGTTGAGCAATTTGCCCTTTATCGACAAGCTGAAGCAAACTTGGCGGCGGCTGAAGAAATGCGCGCCGATCCAGAAATGAAGAGTTTCGCTGATGAAGAGCAAAAACAAGCTAGCACGCAAATGCTTGAACTTGAAGCTAGCTTACAAACCTTACTTTTACCCAAAGATGAAAATGATGAGCGAAACGTCTTTCTAGAGATTCGTGCCGGCACTGGCGGCGATGAAAGTGCGCTATTCGCCAATGATTTATTGCGGATGTATACCCGTTTTGCTGAACGGCAAGGCTGGAAAGTTGAGGTAGTGAGTGCTGCTGAATCTGATTTGGGTGGCTATAAAGAAGTCGTTCTGCGCTTCATTGGCCAATCGGTCTATGGGCGGATGAAATTTGAATCGGGCGGCCATCGGGTTCAACGGGTGCCCCAAACCGAAACGCAAGGACGGATTCATACGTCGGCCTGCACCGTTGCAGTCATGCCTGAAGCCGATGAAATTGAGGCGGTAAAAATCAATCCAGCCGATTTGCGGATTGATACCTTTCGTGCCTCTGGCGCGGGTGGGCAGCATATTAATAAAACGGATTCAGCTGTGCGGATAACCCATTTACCCACTGGTATTGTGGTGGAATGCCAAGATGATCGGAGTCAGCATCGCAATAAAGACCAGGCCATGAAAGTACTGGTTGCACGCATCATGGATGCTCGCCAACGTGAACACCATCAACAGGAAGCACAAACCCGTAAATCGCTGATTGGTTCGGGCGATCGTAGTGATCGCATTCGCACTTATAACTTTCCGCAAGGACGTATTACCGACCATCGCATTAATCTCACCTTATACAAAATAGATGCCATGATGGATGGTGATTTGGGCGATCTGATGAATGCACTGGCGACCGAACATCAGGCTGAACTATTAGCAGCGCTTGGCGATACTTAAGTTCTCACCAGCCAGCACCCCTGCGCCTCATGTCAACTATTCGCGCGTTACTGCGTAACACTGTTTTGCCGGCTGCTGAGGCCCGCACTTTGCTAGCGCATTTATTGGCACACTATTTTCAGTTACCAAAGTCAGCTTTAATAAGCCGTGACGAGATGTTGCTGTCTAGCGATTTTCTTACCACTTGGCAGGCCCTTGAAAAGCGACGTATGAACGGTGAACCCATCGCCTATCTCATTGGTAAACGCCCTTTCCATCAAATTGAGCTAGTGGTGAATGCGGCTGTATTAATACCCCGACCCGAAACGGAATTATTAGTCGATCTTGCGCTTCAGGAAATGGTTCAACAGCGACAACAAAATTCAACCTCGACACTGCGCATACTCGATTTAGGCACTGGGTCGGGCGCCATTGCATTAGCTATTGCCAGCGCCTTTAAAGATCTACCGGGCAGCGCAAACCCGCCACAAATTATGGCCACAGACGTTTCACCCGAGGCCATCCGTGTTGCCAAGCTCAATGCTGCGTACTTGAAACAGGGTCAAAGCATCGAATTTATTGTGAGTAACTGGTATCAAGCCTTGCCACAACCCCAATGGACTGCAACTTTTGACCTTATCCTTAGCAATCCGCCTTATATTCATGCGGGAGACGAGCATTTGCAACAGGGTGATTTACGCTTCGAGCCCATTACCGCTTTAAGCGATGGACAGGATGGCCTGAGTTGTCTACGCGCAATTATTGCTGGTGCACCCCTGTTTTTGCGCCCCCAGGGCTTTATTGCGGTTGAGCACGGCTATGATCAGTTAACTTCCGTATTAGAGATGATGGCCCAGGCAGGACTGCAAGAAGTGAGGTCGTATACCGATCTAGCGGGCATCCCCCGCGTGGTCAGTGCCCGTAAGGCGATATAGCCGAATAACCCTATTTTGAATTCGGTCTTAAAATTAAGGAAAATCATGAGTAGCAATTCATCAATCAAATTCAGAATTCATTAAGGACTAAATATGGACGCCCAAGCACAAATTAAAGAGATCGTCACCAGTCACCCAGTGGTGTTATTTATGAAAGGCACTGCCCAGTTTCCACAGTGTGGCTTTTCGGGCAATGCAGTAAATATTCTCCGCGCCTGTGGCGTCGAGCACTTGCACACGGTGAATGTGTTTGACGATGATGGGATTCGCCAAGGTATTAAACAATATGCTAATTGGCCGACCATTCCCCAGCTTTATATCAACGGCGAATTTGTGGGCGGCTCAGATATTTTGACTGAAATGTATGAAAGTGGCGAACTACAAAAATTAATTAAGCCCTAAATCTAGCGCATCTAGCGTAAGCTATCGCCATGGCGCTAGATTTTTCTCTCCTACTTTTATTTGGCCTTTTGGTCGGCACGTGCGCCGCCCTAGTAGTCTATGCACTCAATCTTAAGTCCACCTTAAGAGCCCAGCAAGCCCTTACCCTGAGCGAAAGTAGCTTAATTGAAAGCCTGCGTAATGAACGTGATCTGGCAATTCAAAACGCAATTCGGCTTGAAGCTGAGTTAGTTTCAGAGCGCCGCCAAGCGCTGGCTAGGCTGGAATCACTCAACGAGGCTAAAGAAGCCTTGACAGCGCAATTTAAAAATTTAGCCAATGATATTTTGGAAGATAAAAGCAAACGCTTTGTCGAGCAAAATGCAACTAGCTTAGACGCTTTATTAAAACCCCTGCAAACTAAACTGACAGAATTCAAAGAGCAAGTCAGTACGTCGTATCAAAATGAAGCGCGAGAACGATTTGCGCTTAAGACTGAAATTGAGCGGCTTTCAAATTTGAATTTACGCATGTCAGATGAAACACGTTCACTTACTCAAGCACTTAAAGGTGACTCAAAGGTACAGGGCAACTGGGGTGAATTAGTACTAGAGTCCATTCTAGAATCTTCTGGCTTACGCAAAGGTGAAGAATTTGTAGTGCAAGATAGCCATACCCAAGCCGATGGCTCACGCTTGCAGCCAGATGTCGTCATCCATTTACCCGAAGGACGGCATTTAGTGGTTGATAGTAAAGTCTCCATTACGGCCTATGCCCGCTATGCAGAAGCGCTTACACCAGAAATTGGTCAGGCCGAATTAAATTTACATATTCAATCGATTCGGCAACACATGCAAGGACTCTCTAATAAAAACTATAGCGCTCTACATGGCTTAGGCGCAATTGATTTTGTTTTAATGTTTATTCCCATTGAGCCCGCCTTTATCGCGGCGATGAAGGCTGCACCGAACTTACAAGATGAAGCATTGGCTAAAAATATTGTGTTGGTTTGCCCTAGCACCCTCATGGCAACCTTAAGAACAGTAGCCCATCTATGGCGACAGGATCAACAAAATCGCAATGCACTGGAAATCTCTCGGCAGTGTGGTGCGCTCTACGATAAGTTTGTAGGCTTTGTAGAGGACTTGCAAAAATTAGGTCAGCGGCTTGAGCAAGCGCAAAGTTCGTATCACGATGCCTTTGGTAAATTAAAGTCGGGTAAAGGAAATTTAATTCGCGCTGCTGAAAAAGTTCGGGCCTT